>OLQK01000617.1_pt1 | contig 34417 bp, 29 predicted proteins | sample 1672501 | NCBI WGS metagenome assembly OLQK01 (sample SAMEA3136693, study PRJEB25190) | human gut metagenome | biome: human gut; feature: human-associated habitat; material: faeces | place: Austria | collected 2013
TTTCAAGTTTTATTTTGAAATTCTCCACAGCCTGTCGAGTAGACCTCACATAGGAACGTTCCTTAATCGGATTAACCGGAATCAGATTTACATGGCAGTTAATTCCTCTGATACGGCCTGCCAGCTGCTTTGCATCTTCCTCGCTGTCATTGACCCCGGCCACAAGACTGTACTCAAACGTAATCCTCCGGCCTGTTTTGTCAAAGTAATTTCTGCAGGCATCCAAAACCTCATCCATGGAATACTTATTTGCAATAGGCATCAGTTCCTGACGCTTTTCATCATTTGGAGCATGAAGGGAAAGCGCCAGGGTAATCTGAAGTTTTTCTTCCGCCAGCTCATACATCTTCGGCACAATTCCACAGGTGGAAACCGTCACATTTCTCTGGCTGATTCCAAGGCCGTTCTCGTCGGTAAGAATCCGGATAAAGCGGACAAGATTATCATAATTATCCATCGGCTCTCCGGTTCCCATTACAACCACATTGGCCACACGCTCTCCGGTATCTGCCTGAATCCGGTAAATCTGATCCAGCATCTCGGAAGGTTTCAGGCATCTGGTCAGTCCTCCAATGGTGGAGGCACAGAACCGGCAGCCCATACGGCAACCAACCTGCGAGGAGATACATACGGAGTTTCCGTGATGATATCTCATAAGAACACTCTCAATTACATTTCCGTCTTCCAGCTGAAAAAGATATTTTCTGGTTCCGTCAATTTTTGAAATCCTCACATCCGCCTGGCTGAGCGCTGTAATCGGATAAACCGAAAGCTTTTCACGGAGGCTTTTGGAAAGATTTGTCATTTCATCCCAGGAGGTAACCAGTTGCTGATGAAGCCATGCATAGATCTGTTTTGCACGGAAAGGCTTCTCGCCGATCTCTGTCATCAGATTTTTCAGTTCCTCCATTGTCATGGATTTTATATCTGTCATTTTCTGTTATTTCCTTCTGAATCTGGCAATAAAGAATCCGTCTGTCTTATGTATTCCAGGCAGAAGCTGCAGATATCCAAGCTTGGTGGATTTACAGTGAAGTTCTTCCGGAATATACGGGTCAAGGCTTTCCAGTCGGAACGGATAGTTCTTTAAAAACCATAATACATTTTCTTCGTTTTCTTCACGGGCAATGGTACAGGTACTGAAAATCAGTGTTCCATCCGGTTTCACGTATTTCGCCGCCTTGTCAAGGATCATCCTCTGAAGCATTACGATTTCTTCCTGTTTCTGTGGCGTTGCCCTGTATTTAATCTCCGGTTTCTTGCCGATAACTCCATACCCGGAACACGGTACATCCGCAATCACAATATCTGCAGCCTGTTCAGACTCCGGATCATAAATGGTTGCATCCTGAACTTTTGCATCAACATTGATCACACCGGTTCTCTGAATGTTTTCCTTAATCAGATCGGCTTTGTACTGGCTTACATCCCTTGCATCCACATTTCCGTAATCGCCCAGCTTATCTGCGACGTGAATACTCTTGCCACCTGGCGCCGCGCACATATCAATGATGTAATCCCCTTTTTTGGGGCTGGCCGCCTCTGCCACCAGCATGGAGCTGATATCCTGCACCAGGATTTTTCCCTGAAGGAATGCATCCAGTGTCAGGATATGGTTGTAATCAGAAATTTTCAGTGCATAGGAAAGATACGGTGCCTGTTCCACCGTTACTCCCTGTGCTTTCAGGCTGGTAACGATTTCCTTCCGAGACGCTTTATGTGTCCGGCACCGCACTGTAATCGGTCTTTCTGTAAGAAAATCTTCAAGAATTTTCTCGGTTGTCTTCACACCATAGGCAGCATTCCATTTTTCCACAAGATATTCCGGCATGGAATACTTCACAGAAAGATAACGTACTTCGTTCTCTTCTCTTAACGGAAGTTCCAGATTTCCAATTTCCCTTGCAATGGTACGGAGCACTCCGTTGACAAAAGGTTTCAGATTATAGAAGCCTTTTTTCTGTGCCAGCTTCACCGCCTCATTACATACAGCACTGTCCGGCACACTGTCCATAAATTTCAGCTGATATACCGCACTTCTTAAAATCTCACGAATCTGCGGTTTCATCTTATTTACGGATATTTTGGAAAAAGAATCAATCACATAGTCAATATAAATCCTGTATTCCAGGGTTCCCTCGCATACTCTCGTTATAAAACTGCGTTCCTGCTTGGGAAGGAACTGATATTTGGAAAGAGCATTGCGGATGGCAATGTGGCTGTGCTCGCCTTCTTCCTCAATCTGCAGCAGGATCTCAAGGATCAGTTCTCTTGCATTTACTCCGCTGTTAATCACGATTTCTACCTCCTGCAAGGATAATCAGTCTCAGAAGCTGTAAAATAGATGCCGCCAGCGCTGCCACATAGGTAAGTGCTGCCGCTGTCAGTACTTTTTTTGCTCCTTTTTTTTCATCTGTGCCTAAAATACCGGTGCTCTCCAGCATCTTCAGGGCTCTGGAAGATGCATTGATCTCAACCGGCAATGTTACCAGCTGAAACAGAACTGCCAGTGAAAACAGAACAATTCCCAGAGTTACCAGGGGACGGATCGAAAAAATCAGTCCTGCAATAAACAGTGGCCATGATAACTGTGACCCGATATTTGCAGCCGGCACAATGGCAGACCGGATATTCAGAGGCGCATAATTGATGGCGTCCTGAATGGCATGTCCACATTCATGTGCAGCCACACCTACTGCTGCCAGTGAATTTCTTCCATAAATATCTTCAGAAAGAGACACGGTTTTTGTTCTTGGGTCATAGTGATCCGTAAGGCTTCCTCTGATCGGAACCACCTGTACATCCGTAATTCCGGCGGCTCTTAAGATTCTCTGTGCAGCTTCTGCGCCGGTAATCCCGGAATGATTCCGGACTTTTCTGTAAACCGCAAAGGTACTGTGGAGCTTTGCGGAGGCTGCAAGAGAAAGAAGCATTCCGATTACAAGTAAAAGAACGGTAGGGTCCATTCCCCATCCGTAATAACCATATCCGTACATAACTCATCACTCCCTGGAATCTTTAAACATGTCTCCTGGTTTCAGCTGATATCCCCGGAGGAAGGCATCTGCTTCCATACGTTTTTTGCCTTCCAGCTGTACTTCCTGAAGCACCAGCACATTCTTTCCACATGCTACACGGATTCCCTCTTTGTCTGCGGAAATCACAGTTCCCGGCGCTTCTTCTGCCTGTTTTTCCTGTACAGAACTCTTCCATACCTTCATTGTTTTTCCATTGATAAAGGTAAATGCGCTTGGCCATGGATTCAAGCCTCTTACCAGTCGCTCCAGTTCCTCTGCATTTTTGCTGAAATTCAGAAGACCCATTTTCTTGGAAATCATGGCCGCATATGGAGTCGGACTTTCTTCCGGCTGTTTTTCGCTGGTAGCAGTTCCGTCAAAAATGGACGGCAATGTCTGAATCAGAAGTTCCGCGCCCGCCTGGGCAAGTTTGTCAAACAGGCTTCCTCCTGTCTCATCCTTTGCAAGTGGCACCACAATTCTTGAAATCATGTCACCGGTATCCAGCCCGGTTCCCATCTGCATGATGGTAACGCCGGATTCTTTTTCTCCGTCGATCACTGCCTGCTGGATCGGCGCTGCTCCACGGTACTTCGGAAGCAGAGATGCATGGATGTTGATGCATCCGAACTTCGGCATATCCAGAATACTCTTCGGAATAATCTGTCCAAATGCCGCTACAACAATAATATCCGGTGCAAGACATTTAAGTTTCTCCACAAACTCCGGATCCCTTACCTTCACCGGCTGCAGAACCGGAATTTCATGTTTCAGTGCTTCTTCTTTCACAGGGGTAGGCATCATGGTCTTGCCTCTGCCCTTAGGTTTATCCGGCTGTGTAATTACAGCCTCCACCTCATATCCGTTCTCTACCAGCGCCGCAAGAGGTGCTACCGCAAAGTCCGGAGTTCCCATATAAACAATTTTCATATTATCCCGCCTTTAGTCTTCCTCATCATAAGTTACCTTGTGAAGTTCTCCCTCCACAAGTTCTGTATACATTTTTCCGTCAAGATGGTCGATCTCGTGGCAGAACGCTCTCGCAAGAAGTCCCTCACCCTCAAGGATCTGCTCTTCCATGTTGACGTCAAGTGCTTTTACTTTCACGTAGTTCGGACGTGTAACCTGTCCTGCCATTCCAGGAACACTTAAGCATCCCTCATCACCGGTCTGCTCACCGCTGGTCTCAAGGATCTCCGGATTGATCAGGACAATCGGGCCTTCCCCTACATCAATTACAACAATACGTTTCAGGATTCCCACCTGTGGTGCCGCAAGGCCTACGCCCATTGCATCATACATGGTATCCAGCATATCTGTAATCAGTTCTCCGATCCTTGGTGTCATTTTGTCCACTGTGCGGGATTTTTTTGTCAGTACAGAATCGCCCTGTACACGAATTGTTCTAAGTGCCATTTTTCTTCTCCTTTAATTCATATCAAATTGAATGTATATCTTCCGGAATCCGGAATTTATCTCTATATATTTCTCCAGCTTTTCTCTGACTGCCGTGAGAAAACGTATATCTGTGTGCTTCAGATGGAGCACCTGGCGGTAAACATCTTTTACTTTTCCTACCGATGCAGACGCAGGGCCGATCATGTGAAGCTCCTCTTTCGGACTTACCCTGCGGATAAAAACTTCTATATAATACATGGCTTTTTTGAGAAGTTCTTCATCCTGGCAGGCGCCAAAAACGGTCATCATACGGGCTGCCGGTGGATAATCCAGAAGCATCCGGTAACCCATTTCTTCTTTATAAAATTTTTCATAATCCTGGATAGCTGCCGCCTGAATGCTGTAATGTTCCGGCTGATACGTCTGGATCACCGCATGTCCCGGCCGGTCACCTCTGCCGGAACGTCCCACTGCCTGGGTCAGAAGCTGAAAGGTTCTCTCTCCACAGTGATAATCATCCATATTCAGGGAAAGATCTGCCGCAATCACGCCGACCAGAGTTACATCCGGAAAATCATGTCCCTTGACAATCATCTGGGTTCCCACCAGAATATCTGCCTCATGCCCTGCAAAAGATGCCAGAATTTTTTCATAGCTGTCCTTGGTCCTTGTGGTATCAAAATCCATCCGAAGTACCCTGGCTTCCGGAAATTCTTTTTCCAGAACTCTCTCAATCTGCTGGGTTCCTGCCTTAAATCCTCCAATATGAGGCGAACCACAGGACGGACAGACTTCCGGCTTCGCTGTTTCATAACCACAGTAATGGCAGATCAGCCGATTTCCGTTATGCTCACTTAAGGATACATCACAGTGTGGACATTTCATCACATGACCGCAGGCCCGGCAGGAGACAAACCCAGCATAACCTCTCCGGTTCAGAAACAGCATGGCCTGTTCCCGTTTTTCAAGAACCTGTTCCAACTGAGTTTTAAGTTCCCTGCTCAGCACAGAACGGTTTCCTTTTTTTAATTCTTCCCTCAAATCCACAATCGATACCTGTGGAAGAGGTCTTTCCTCATAACGTGCACGCAGTCTCACCAGCAGATATTCTCCGCTGCATCCATGACTGTATGCTTCCAGTGACGGAGTTGCGGACCCCATTACAACCTGTGCATGTTCCATCTGTGCACGTTGGATCGCAGTTTCCCTCGCATGATACCTGGGCGTATTTTCGCTCTTGTATGTGGGTTCATGTTCTTCATCAATCACAATCAGTCCCAGATTGGAAAACGGTGTAAACAGTGCAGATCTGGGGCCTACCATCACCTGCACCTCTCCACGTTTTGCCCGTTTAAACTGATCATAACGCTCTCCTAAAGAAAGCCGGGAATTCAGAATCGAAACCTTATCCCCGAACATGGCATAAAAACGGCGGACAGTCTGGTACGTAAGGGCAATCTCCGGAATCAGGACAATGGCCTGTTTTCCTTCCTCCAGAACTTTCTGGATCAGCCGCATATAGACCTGGGTTTTTCCGCTTCCGGTTACTCCGAACAGGAGCGTTGGTCTCGGATGTGGATTCTGCCATTCCCGGAAAATCTGCTCTGCCGCTTCCTGCTGTTCCTGATTCAGGCACAGCTCTCTGTCGTCTTTTACAAGCCCCTCACTTTCCGGAATCCGGTACATTTCCTGACTTTCGATTTTTATAAAACCTTTTTTTTCGAAGAAATCAAGAACAGAACTGCTGGCCCCCAGTTCTTTGGATGCGTAGGTGTAATCCAGACTTTTTGACTCCAGAATTGTCCGCAGAAATCTTTCACGTGCCTTAAAGCGGCTGCCCTCCAGTTCTTTCAGCAATTCTTCGGCAGCCGCTTTCTCCCCGGTAAAAAAAATCAGTTTTTTCTCTTTGGCCCGGACTTTATCTTTTACAGGCAGAACCGTCTTCAGTGCCTGAATCATGGTAGAACCATACGTCTCTTTCATCCATGCCGCAAGTGCGATCAGCCTGGATTCTGTTGTCTCACCATCTGTGGATACTCCCTGGATTTCCTTGGTTCTGGAAGCATCGTATTTGGCTTCTGTGGAAATCCCGATTACATAACCCTTCCGGACTGTATTTCCCTTTCCGAAAGGCACTGTAACCACAACGCCCGGTTTTATGGACTGCTCCAGTTCTTCCGGAACACGGTACTGAAAATCCCGGTCCAGCTTCTCATGTGAAATGTCAATGATCACATCTGCATAAATCATCCGTTTACGCTTTCTGGTCTTCTTCCAGGATTTCCTGAATCAGCACACGCTCATCCATTGGGTATTTTTTGCCCTTGATTTCCTGGTAATCCTCATGGCCTTTTCCTGCAAGAACAATAATATCTCCTGGTTCGCCATGATGAATCGCATAGGCAATCGCTTCCTTACGATCCGGAATCTCCACATATTTTCCATCTGTTTTTGCCATTCCGATTTTAATATCGTCAATGATAGCCTGCGGATCTTCATCTCTTGGGTTATCGGATGTGATGATGGTCAGGTCTGCCATTTTTCCGGAAACCTCACCCATCTCATAACGGCGGAGTTTGGAACGGTTTCCACCACATCCAAACAGGCATACCAGTCTGTGCGGGTTGTATTCCTTCAGTGTTCCAAGAAGGCTCTCCAGTGCCATGGCGTTATGTGCGTAATCGATCATCAGTGTAAATTCATCCGATACCTTGATCATCTCAATACGTCCTTTGACTTTGGCTACTTTCAGAGCCTTGATGATGTTCTCTTCTGATACTTTGAAATGACGGCAGATGGCAATGGCTGTCAGGGAATTGTAGATGCTGAATTTACCCGGAATATCAATCTCAACCGGGAAGTCCAGAAGTCCCTTCACATGGTAGGAAATTCCAAGATATCCTTTTCTTCCCACAAGTTTTGCATCTTCTGCACGAAGATCCGCTTTTTCAGAAAATCCGTAAGTTTCAAGAGCACAGGTGTGTCCCTCCACAATCCGGTCAAAATGCTCATCGTCACGGTTTACGATACCGACTTTACACTGTTTGAGAAGCATGGATTTGCAGTGAAGATAATCGTCAAAATCCTTATGCTCGTTCGGTCCGATATGATCCGGTTCAATATTGGTAAAGATACCAAAATCAAAGATGAAGCCCTGGGTTCTGTGAAGCATCAGTCCCTGTGAGGAAACCTCCATAACTACCGCGTCACATCCTGCCTCTACCATATCATGAAAATATTTCTGTACCATGTAGGACTCCGGTGTGGTATTGGCAGCCGGGATATGTTTTTCTCCGATAATCGCCTCGATAGTTCCGATAAGACCTACCTTGTATCCAGCATTCTCAAGGATGGATTTTACCATATAGGTGGTTGTGGTTTTTCCTTTTGTTCCTGTGATTCCGATGGTTTTCAGTTTCTCTGCCGGATGTCCGAACCATGCAGCGGAAATAAACGCCATGGCATAACGGGTATCCTTCACCTGAATTACCGTTACATCAGAAGGAGCTTCTATAGGTTCCTCCACAATAAGAGTTCTGGCTCCCTTTGCCACAACATCCGGCACAAATTTATGTCCGTCTACTACAGCGCCCCGGATGCAGATAAAAAGGCTTCCCTCTTCCACTTTACGGGAATCATAAACAACAGAAGAAACTTCCTGGTCTGTACTTCCCTGAAGACATTTGTATTCAAGATGTTCCAATAAGGATAAAAGTTTCATTTTTTCTCCTCCATTTCCCCGTATCTCTGCTGTCGCTTCGCGGCCAGAATACGGGAAGGCATACTATTCTTGTTTTATGTACATACCATATAGAATAGCACACCTGCCCCCTGTTTTCAACGTTTCTTTACGGTGCGCCCAACGCCTGAAACATCACTTTTTCTCTCGCATTCCGGCATATTTTCGGTACAGCCAGAAAGCCCCCAGAGCTGTGATTGCAGCTGTCAGTGCAAGCAGAACAAACAGTTCTGTATCTGTATCATCTCCTGTTTTCGGATGTGTGGATGCCTCTCTTGCCATTCCTTCCTGTACAGATGTGGAATCCGGCTCTCCATTTTCTGAGATCATCTCTGTTTCCAGCGCTTGGGTGGCTTTTCCTTCCACAGTAATCTCTGCGGATGCAGTCACCTGTTTTTCACCGGTTTCCTTACTTGTCACAGAGATCTGGTTAAAAAGTTTCTGGTTTACGGTTTTTTCCGGAATCTTTACCGTTGCCTGAAGTGACACGGCTTCTCCTGGCGCTATCTGTGGGATCAGTGCCTTGGTTCTGGTGCTGTTTAACCTAATGCCTTCCTTTTCCACAAACTGTGCTTCAATTCCCTCTGCCTGAAAACGTTCTGTTCCAACAACCGAATGCAGTGTTTTTTCCCCTGTATTTATGATACAGATCTGATACGTCACGGTTTCTCCTGGAGCTGCGCTTTCCCGGTCTGCTGTTTTCTTTACGGAAAAATCCGCCTTCAAAGACTGCAGCGGACTGACCACCTCCGCCTTCCGAAAGATAGTTTCCTCCGGACGGCCTTTCACTTTTGCCCCTGCTTCCACTTTATGCTCCAGATCCTTTTCCTGTTCATTTAAAAGCGGTGCCAGAATATAAAAACTCCTCTGTTCACCGGCTTTCAACTCTGTCACTTCCGCCCTGGAGCCTTTTCCGGTAAGTCCCTGTGCTTCTTCCCACTGCTGCGTAATCTTCGGGCAGGAAAAACTGCTGGTCATCCGGATATTCTCAAGATCCAGAGCCCCTGTATTCGCAAGATCTACCCGATAACGGATGGTTTTTCCGGCTTTCATTTCTTCTGTCTCGGAAGTTACAGAAAGTGTCATATCTGCTTTTGCAGCTTCCACAGTAAGAATTGGAGAAATTCCTTCCGCAAGAATCTGAGTACTTCCGTTTTCTTTCACCAGAAGAGCTGTTCCCGCACCATCACAGTCTTTCTGCAGCGGTTCATCCTGCACCAGCAGATAACTGGTTTCTTCCACCGGATATCTGTATTCTTCCCGCAGAGACAGCGGAATCTGCAGCAAAATAGATTCCTCATGGAAATTTTCCGTTTCTATCTTATATACCAGTTTTGTGATTTCCGTATCTTCGCCTTTCTGATTTTTCACCGGTATCTGCTGTGTCTGTACATTTTCCGGAAGTGATGTTGTTTCCGGGGAAAAATATTCCGAGACATACACCACGCAGGTCACTGGTTCCGGTTCCACGTCAGGATTTTTGTTTTCCCCGGATTCCTCTTCCGATTCTTCTTCTGGCATTTCCTCCGTTTCTTCCGGATTTTGATCCTCTTCCGTGACTTCTTCGTTTTCCAGTATCATGGCAGAGCTTTCATTCTCTACATCTTCTCCTCCGGACGTCGTTCCCTCCTGTGAGCCCTCACTCTCTTCCTCCTGCGTTTCATTCTCTTCGTATACTGTTTCCCTGGATGCCAGCTCCTCCATGTACTCATCTTCTTCCTCCATTTCCTGCTTATTTTCCGATTCTGTTATTTCCGGCAGGTTCTCATTGCCGTCCGAAATCCTTCTTTCCATTATCCAGTCCTTTAATCCCGTGATCCGGATATCCAGCTCTGCCATTCCCTTCTCTCTGTCTGTCCAGAAACAACTCTGCTCCACTTTCGGGTTCGGCCCTAACTGAAATGCAGATGCCAAAACGGTTCCCGGCTGAATATTTCCCACCAGTACAGTTCCCGCAGCTGCAGCTGCAATTGAAGTTCTCCTTATCTGTTTCCATATTCTGTTTTTCATCACAATTCTCCATTTCTGCCTGCTATGGCATTATCTTTTACACATTCACATTTAACAGAAGCTTACTTTTCCACAGACAAAGGCATCCCTCCCCGGCAAAACGGTGCATAACCGTCAGAAAAACAATATTTATCAATAAAAAAAGGATTTCTGCATCGAACTGATGCGTGAATACATTCCGCAGAGCGCGGAAATTAGACTCTTTCAATGTAGCACATTCCTCAAATGGGCGCAACCAGATATAAAAATTATAAAGTTTGTTTAAACTTTCTTTATAAATTTTCGATTTCTTTTAGATTGCCGACATAATTTAAACATATTTCCTCTATATAATAGGTCTTGGATAGATGAAAAACCACTCTCTATCTCCCCCCTCAAAAAATAGTAGGAAATGAACCGCCTGACCGAATCAGGCGGTTTTTCCTTGTCTGAAAATTCACGGCCTGACAACTATCTGTAAACCATATTCATCTAAAATTCTATTGCATTTCCAACATAGGTCTTTTATAATAAAATATAATACTCGTTACTATTGAACAGTAACCAATTTTAAAGAGAAATGAGGTATTTCCTATGAGCGAAAAAACCGTAGTAGTTGCATTAGGCCACCGAGCACTTGGTACCACACTTCCTGAGCAGAAAACAGCCGCCCGACTTGCAGCCAAGGCAATCGCAGACCTGGTTGAAGAGGGAACCCGCGTGGTAATCTCCCACAGCAACGGTCCGCAGGTAGGGATGATCCACACCGCAATGAATGAATTCGGCAAGGCACATCCTGATTATACATTTGCACCAATGTCCGTATGTTCTGCCATGAGCCAGGGTTATATCGGCTATGACCTTCAGAACGCCATTCGTGCGGAACTTATTTCCAGAGGAATCTATAAACCTGTCAGCACCATTCTCACACAGGTTGTCATTGATCCATATGATGAAGCATTTTCCGAACCGGAGAAGATCATCGGTCGTGTCCTGAATGCAGAAGAAGCAGAAGCCGAGGAAGAAAAAGGAAACTTCGTCACAAAAGTAGGGGAAGGACAGTACAGAAGAATCCTTGCAGCACCGAAGCCACAGAAGATCGTGGAGATCGAGACCGTGAAGGTTCTTTCCCAGGCAGAGCAGATCGTTATCGCAGCAGGCGGTGGCGGAATCCCGGTTCTTGAGCAGGGTACCCAGCTGAACGGTGCCAGCGCCATCATCGAGAAGGACCGTGCAGCAGGACTTCTTGCAGAGGAACTGAACGCAGATACCCTGATGATCCTTACAAGCGTTGAAAAAGTAAGCCTTAACCACAACACCGATCAGGAATCTTATCTGGATACCATCTCCACAGAAGATGCGAAGAAATACATCGCAGACAATCAGTTTGCGGCAGGCTCCATGCTTCCGAAGATTGAAGCAGGTGTTTCCTTCGTTGAAAAAGGCACCGGACGCCGTACCATCATCACCGATATGGCTCACGCCAAAGACGGATACTGTGAGAAGACAGGAACCATCATTAAATAATACACTTTTCCATAACAATATCCCGCAGAAAACTGCTGAATCTACCGGCAGTTCTGCGGGATATTTTTTATGCCGGAAATCGGCGCAAAAAAACACAGATACAGCATAATACCATATCTGTGTAAATAGCTCTACCTCAGCCAATCTGTCCGGCCTATATTTTACATGGATTTTCGCTCAGCGATCTCCGCCATCTTCGCCTCATTCAGACGGGTGTCCCCATGAACACGGCTGTAGGAAAGATATCCGTTCATACGGTCGATCTTCGTCAGGTTTCTGGAACCGCAGACCGGGCACACATCCATTTCCAGCTCCTCATGACCACAGTCGTCACAGTATGCAAGAGAAAGGTTCACGCCCTCATAATATCCCAGATCCATGGCTCTGCGGATCAGTGTACGGATGGCTTCTTTATTGTAGCCGATGGGATAACGTACATACTGGATCTTACCACCATTGCAAAGCTCCCAGAAACGTCCCTCCAGATCCTGTTTCTCGATTGGGGTTACATCCTCGGTTACATGACAGTGGAAACTGTTGCTCACATATGGTCTGTCAGAAACTCCCTCAATGATTCCGTACATCTTACGGAACTGCTCTACCTGAAGGCCACAGAGACTCTCTGCCGGTGTTCCGTAGATTGCGTAAAGGTAACCATCTTCCTTCTTATACTGATTTACCTTATCGTTGATATATTTCAGGACTTCCAGGGCAAAAGCACCATCCTCTGCAATGGATTTTCCATTGTAAAGCTCCTGCAGCTCATTAAGTGCTGTAATACCAAAGGAAGCTGTCATCGGCTTCAGGATCTTGCCGATTTTTTCATTCGGTTTCAGATGTCCACCGTAGAAACCACCCTCACAGTAGGCAAGAGGATTGGTAGACGCACGCATCTGTCCCAGATACTCATACGTACGGATATGCAGATTACGGATCATTTCCAGATAGAAATCCAGAACTTCATAGAAATCTCTGCTCTCCGCTCTGGCCTTGGCAAGGATCATCGGAAGATGAAGGCTTACCGCACCGATGTTAAAACGGCCCACAAAAACAGGCGTATCATTCTCATCTGCCGGTTCCATGCCACCACGCTCATACCACGGGCTTAAGAAAGCACGGCATCCCATCGGGCTGATGACTTTTTTGTATTTCTTGTACATGCTGGAGATATAGCCTGCGCCGGACATGGACAGCCAGTCCGGATACATGGTTTTGGAGGAACACTCCACACCAGCCTCAAAAATATCCTCACAGCACTTTCCTGGACCATGGATCTCTTTGTCATAAAGGAATACGATCTTCGGGAACAGTACCGGTTTTTTATGTCCGGCTTTTCCCTGGCCTCCCTGATGCACTTCAAGAAGAGAAACCGTACACATCTTCTCAAACTGCTCGGTTCCAAGACCAAGTGTTACTGTAACAAACGGATAATCGCCTCTGGAAGAACCAACCGTATTCAGCTTGTACTCAATTCCCTGCCATCCCTGGTCATAATCCCTGCGGACTTTATCAAGAGCATACTCGATCGCACGTTCCTCGCGGCCGCTCCAGCTCTCATCAGAGTATTTCAGAAATTCGGAAATATATTTATCGTAACTCTTCTTCGCATACGGTGCCAGGATCTTATCAACTTCAGGAACGGTAAAACCACCGTACTGCTGCGCTGCTGTGCTGAGGATGATATCGCCCATCACATCAAAGGCTGTATCCAGGGTCTTCGGCTCATTATACCAGACATTCCCCATCTCAAAACCGCCGCTTAAAACAGCTGCCACATCAAACAGACAACAGTTCATAGTATCCAGACGTGCAGACTGATCATGAATGTAAATGTAACCGTCCTTACATGCTTGAAGTTCATTACGGTTCATAAAGAACTTCCGGTAAAGCTCTTTGTTCAGCTCATTGAAGATCAGGCTTCTCTTGGTTGCAACAAGCGCACTGTCCGTATTGGCATTGCTCTTATCACCGATGTAACGGATAGCCTGGCTCTTGGTGTAAACATCATCCATCATGTGAATGAAATCCAGCTTGTAATTCCGGTAATCGCGGTAGCTCTTGGCAACTGCAGGATTTACACGCTCCAGCGCTCCCTCTACGATGTTGTGCATCTCCTGGATCTCGATCTCATTTTTCCCAAGGGAATCCGCATGCTCCTGGGCAAAACGGCAGATAAAATCTTTCTCCTCATCGGAAAAAGTATAAAGAATACGCTCTGCTGATTTGTTCACGGCAGCCACGATTTTCTGAGGATTAAACTCCTCTCTTGTTCCGTCTTTCTTAATTACATATAACATGGCTCATCTCTCCCAAATACTATATATAGTACTATCTCTACCTATATCTTGATTTTTCTCTATATATTGTGCTAGGCATGAGTATACCACAGCTGGGAGGAAAAGAAAAGGGATATTTCTGTATACAAAAAAATACAGACTTTTAGCACTGCATGATCTCACTGCGGAAATATTCTTACAAATTCATTTGGAACCATTCTGCGATGAAATCCCATATCTCGGGAAGCAGGGCGACCAATGCCACTATAAGCCATATGATCCAGCTTATACTGTTTCTTTTCCGGCCTTCGTTCTGCTGCTTTTTCCCCTGATTTAAAACTTCTGTACGATTTCTGTTCGCCGTTGTTTTATACACGGTACTGCCTGCCGGTGCGGTCTTTTTCACAGTTGCAGCTGTATTTCCTATATTTCGGTTTCCGCCTGGATTCCGGTTCACTCCTGCATTCCGTCCCGTATTCATATTGCGGCCTGCATTCGTATTCCGCCCCATATTCGTACTCTGCTTCACCCGGCCGCTGCGCTGTGCTGTTTTATCAACGGTCTGTCCATATTGTCGTATCATATCCCGCACTTTGGCGGAAGCATGTCTGTAATGTACCTCACGGGGCTCATTAAGATGGTAAAGTACTTCATCATTTCTGTAAGGCATCCCGCACAGTGAACACCTGCCATTTACAACCCTGCCGCCACAAACCTGACACTTCTCACCTGCCATAAACTCCCTCCATTCTGTCCGTTAAAACGGACATTTACATTTATTTTTATCAATCGGACATTCCCATTTCGTCCTGCTGCATGTCCCTGAATGCGATCATTCCACAATTTACATTCAGTATATCATATCATGCTCTCAATACCCAGTATTTTTCCCGCTCCAGGGCCCGGACTTCACACCTCCTTATATTGCCACCCTGGCCATTTTCTGCTATAATACCCCACAGAGCAACAAGCCAAAAAATCATCAGGAGGAAGCGATAATGAACACAATCACAATCCCCGCAACCTATCATGCAGACCTGAACCTCCATGACACACAGATTGCGATCAAAACAGTAAAAGATTTCTTCCAGCAGACACTCTCCCAGAAGCTCAACCTTCTCCGAGTATCCGCTCCAACATTTGTAGCACCGGAATCCGGCCTTAACGATAACCTTAATGGTGTAGAGCGCCCGGTAAGCTTTGATATCAAGGCTATCGAAGGCAGCAACGCCGAGATCGTACACTCCCTTGCGAAATGGAAACGCTACGCTCTGAAAAAATACGGTTTTTCTCACGGTGAAGGCCTCTACACAGATATGGTAGCAATCCGCCGCGATGAAGATCTGGACAATATCCACTCTGTTTACGTAGACCAGTGGGACTGGGAAAAAATCATCTCCAAGGAAGAGCGCTCCATGGAGACTCTCAAGGAGACCGTACGCACCATCTACAGTGTCCTTCGTAAAACTGAGAAATATATGGCTGTACAGTACGACTACATCGAAGAAATCCTTCCGAAGGACATCTTCTTCATCACAACACAGGAGCTTCTTGACATGTATCCGGACTGCACACCGAAGGAACGTGAATACAAGATCGTCCGTGAAAAAGGTGCCGTATTCCTTATGAAAGTCGGAAAAACCCTCACAAACGGAGAGCGCCACGACGGACGTGCCCCGGACTACGATGACTGGGAACTGAACGGCGATATCCTTGTATACTATCCGGTACTTGACATTGCACTTGAGCTTTCCTCCATGGGAATCCGTGTTGACGAGGACGCACTTGACCGCCAGCTTACCGAAGCAGGCTGCGATGACAGAAGAGAGCTTCCTTTCCAGAAAGCCATCCTGAACAAAGAGCTTCCGTACACCATCGGCGGTGGTATCGGACAGTCCAGAATCTGTATGTTCTTCCTGCGTAAAGCACACATCGGAGAAGTACATGTATCTCTCTGGCCAAAAGAAATCACAGATGCTGCAGAGGCACACGGACTTCAGCTTCTCTAAAACATCTTGCAGATTTATTTATAATTTTTGCGGAAATGAGGTAATAACGTGAACATTCTGTTTTTTCTGATTCCCAAAAGCGAAGTCGCCTACATCTTCGAAGATGAGACCCTTCGCCAGACCCTTGAAAAAATGGAGCACCGCAAGTACTCCTGTATTCCCATTCTCACCATGGACGGCAAATATCTCGGCACCATCTCAGAGGGCGACCTTCTCTGGGGCATGCGCCGGGCAGACATTCACGACATCAAGGAAACAGAGGGCGTTCCCATCATGGCAATCCCACGCCGTGCCACCTATAAACCGGTCCACGCAGATTCCAATATGGAAGATCTCCTGGACCGCGCCATCAATCAGAACTTTGTGCCGGTTGTGGACGACCAGGGAGCCTTTATCGGAATCATAACCAGAAAATCCATCATCAAATACTGTTACAACGAAATGAAAGCCGCACAGGGCGCTGCTGAAGAATAAACTCAGCTACCAGCCTCAAAAAACAAAAACAAGGCTCCGGTTCCCGGGATAAGGCGAATATCCTCATTCTGCTTTCCCGGGAACCGGAGCCTTATTCTCTGTCCTTCTTTATCTGATTCGATCAGATCACCCTCACAATATTCAGCTTCTCATCTGCAAGTACCATATCCGCCCGTTTTCCAGGCACAAGAGAGCCCACCTCTCCATAGATGCCAATGCTCTTTGCAGGATTTCTGGTGGCCGCAAAAATCGCCGTACGCTCCGGCACACCCATTGCGATCACGCACTGCATACATTCATAGAGATTGGTTGCGGAACCGGCAATGGTGCCATCCTCAAGAACCGCCTTCCGGTTGTTCATGATCACCTTCTGGCCGCCCAGCTCATAAACACCGTTTTCCATTCCTGCCGCCATCATGGAATCGCTGATCAGTACAATCCGTTCTTCCCCGAACATCCGGAATGTATTTCTTACTACTGCCGGATGAATATGAATTCCATCTCCGATCATCTCCGCCATACACAGCGGATCATCTGCCGCTGCTGCGATCACTCCAGGCGCACGGTGTCCCAGCGGATTCATGGCATTGTACAGATGGGTTACATGATGGGCACCCTTTTCCATGGCTTTTGCGGCACAGTCATAATCCGCACCTGTATGGCCGATGGAAATCACCACATCATCTTTAAACGTTTCAATAAACTCCTCTGCGTCTTCCATATTCGGAGCCACAGTCACAACCTTTATCCTTCCACCGGAAGCGTTCTGACATTCCCGGAAAAATTCAATGTCCGGTTTGCGGATGTATTCCTCCACATGTGCCCCCTTTTTCGCAGGATCCAAAAACGGTCCCTCCATATTCAGACCCACAATTCTGGCACAACTCTCATCCTGCTCCACTTCTGTTGCGGACGCAAAAATCCGGATCAGCGCATCCATGGGAAGTGTCATAGATGTAGGACAGTAGGAAGTAACTCCGTGAACTTTTTCATACTGGAGAATTTTTTTCAGGCCGGCCGCATCTGCGTCTGAAAAATCATGTCCGACCGCACCATGGCTGTGAATGTCCACAAGTCCCGGCAAGATTTTCAGTCCGGAAGCGTCAATTTCTTCTTTATCAGAAACTTCCGCCTCACCGGATACAAGTTTCCCGTCTTTCACATAAAGATCCATTTTCCGGAAGCTGCCATCTTCCTGAAAAACATTTCCATTTCGGATAATCATAACTTTTTTGCCCCTCTCTGCGTTTCCTCTATAAAAGTCCTTTTTCACGGATCAGGCTCAGTGCATCCTCATCTGCCACAACTGTGAGATCCGGATGGAGCTGCAGAATAGATGCCGGAACATTCGGTGTAATCGGTCCGTACAGGGAATTGTACAGGGCTTCTGCCTTGGAAGTTCCCGTTGCCATGAGGAGAATTTTTTTTGCTGCCATAATGTTCTTGATTCCCATAGTGTAGGCCTGTTTTGGAACCTCATCCATACTCTCAAAGAATCTTGCGTTGGCTTTGATTGTACTTTCCGTCAGATCCACACAATGGGTTTCTTTCTCAAAAGCCGCTCCCGGTTCATTAAATCCGATGTGCCCGTTTCCGCCGATACCAAGAAGCTGCATGTCCACGCCGCCAGTTTTCCGGATGATTTCATTATACTGTGCACACGCCTTATCACTGTCCTCTTCCAGCCCGTCAGGCACAAAGGTTCTCTCCTTGTCAATATTTACATGGTCAAAGAGATTCTGATTCATAAAATAACGGTAACTCTGGTCATTGTCACCGGAAAGTCCCTTATATTCATCCAGATTCACACTTGTCACTTTTGAAAAATCCAGATCTCCTTTTTTGTACCACTCCACCAGCTGTGCATACATGCCCACCGGTGTGGAACCGGTAGCAAGTCCGAGAACCGCATCCGGTTTCATAATAATCTGTGCAGACATGATATTGGCTGCTTTTCTGCTTACATCCTGATAATCTTTTCCTGTGTAAATAGTCATAGTTTTTTCCCCCTTAGTTTTTTGCTGTAAAACCCTTTTTTCTCTGATTATTATAACACACTTTCCATTTCAGAAGCTATCATACCACAAAAAAACTGATATTTTCCTCCTGCATTTTTGTACAGAATATGGAAAATATCAGTTCAGTATAATTCAGATTTATAATGTTTTTGAAAGGAATTCCTGAAGTCGTTTATTCTTCGGATTTGCAAAAAATTCTTTCGGGGAATTCTCCTCCTGTATCTTTCCCTCATCAATGAAAAGAACTCTGGTTGCCACCTCGCGGGCAAATCCCATCTCATGGGTTACCACAACCATAGTCATGCCGGATTTTGCAAGCTCCTGCATCAGTTCCAGAACCTCTCCGACCATCTCCGGGTCAAGTGCGGATGTGGGCTCATCAAACAGCATCACATCCGGATTCATGGCAAGAGATCTCGCAATGGCAATACGCTGCTTCTGGCCACCGGAAAGCATATCCGGATAGGAATCCGCCTTATCCGGAAGACCTACTCGTTTCAGAAGCTCCAGAGCGGTTTTCTCTGCTTCTTCTTTACTCATCAGCTTCAGGGTTACCGGTGCAAGCATGATGTTCTCTTTTACAGTCTTATGCGGAAACAGGTTAAACTGCTGGAATACCATTCCGATCTTCTGACGGTGACGGTTGATATCCACCTTCGGATCTGTAATGTCGGTTCCCTCAAAGAGAATTTTTCCTCCGGTTGGTTCCTCAAGAAGGTTCAGGGAACGGAGGAATGTAGATTTGCCACAACCGGATGGTCCGATAATGGCCACCACTTCGCCACGGCGGATCTGTGTAGTAATTCCGTTGAGGACCTGATTGCTGCCATAGGCTTTCTGAAGGCCCTGCACATCCAGAAGTACTTCATTACTTACGCTCATTGGTTCTCAGCCTCCTCTCAAGTCTTCCTACCAGATAGGTGAGGAAACAAACAATTATAAGATAGATTGCAGCTACTGCAAGCAGTGGGAACAGCGCACTGTAGGTCTGGCTTCGGATAATATCACCGCCACGGGTCAGATCCATAAGTCCGATATAACCACTGATAGATGTCTCTTTCAAAAGTACAATCAGCTCGTTTCCAAGAGCCGGAAGAATGTTTTTGACAGCCTGAGGAAGAATGATCTTCGTCATGGTCTGTGTGTAATTAAGGCCCAGGCTTCGGCCAGCCTCAAACTGTCCCTGGTCAATAGACATGATACCGGAACGGACAATCTCAGCCACGTATGCGGCAGAGTTCATACCAAAGGCAATGATCGCAACTACGATCTTTCCCGGATCTACGGTTGCAAAAATAACATAGTATACGATCAGCAGCTGTACCATGGTTGGTGTCCCACGGATCACAGTCAGGTAAACTCTGCAGATCACATTGAGGATCTTAAGTTTGCCTGTCTTATCATGTGTGGAACGAACAATGGCAATAACAAAGCCAAGAAAAATACCAAGCAATACCGCAAAGAATGTAATAATGATGGTATTTTTCAGACCGGATACAATGAACTGCCAGCGGCTGTCGTCCAGAAAATTAAACTGAAACTGTTCAATAAGACTCAAAATTTCCACCCTTTCCAAAACTACAGGTTCCGAATTCCGGAAGTATACTCCCGGATATCCGGAACCTGAATTCAGTTCTTGTAATTTTTCATCAGAAAGACTTATTTCTGTACAATGATAACCTGCTCTGCAGTTGTATATGGATCTGTGAAATCAATACTCTTCTTACGATCCTCTGTTACAGTCATTCCTGCAGCACCAAAGTCAGCTTTTCCGGATTTTACCGCATTTACGATGGCATCAAACTCCATATCCTCAACTTTCAGGTCGTATCCAAGCTTGTCGCAGATTGCCTTTGCGATATCAACATCGATACCTACAATATTATCTCCGTCATAATATTCATATGGCTGGAATGTTGCATTGGTAGCCATTGTCAGAGTTCCCTTGGAATGATCTGCATCCTTCGGAGTCTCATACGGAGTTTTACCTGCATCATCACCGATGTAGTTATCTCTGATGGAATCCAGAGTTCCCTCATCCTCAAGCTCTTTCAGCGCATCATTGAATTCTTTGGTAAGATCTGTGTTGTCCTTGGAAATACAGATCGCATACTCCTCTTTATCGAATACATTGTCGATAAGCTGAAGATCGTCATTTTTCTCAACAAATTTCTTGGCCGGCTCACTGTCAATCACCACACAGTCAATCTTGCCCTGCTTCAGAGCCATTACTGCATCGTTACCTTTATTATATCTCTCTACAGTTGCGTCCTTGATATCTGTAGCAATGGTATCACCGGTGGTTCCAAGCTGAACACCGATCTTCTTTCCTTCCAGATCATCTGCGCTCTTGATCTCATCTGCTGCAAAAACAGCGGATGTCATGGATACTGTCATAACTGCTGCCAGTGCAAATGCCATAAGTTTTCTTTTCATTTCTTTTTTCCTCCTGTTTCTGTGTACTTTACGTTATGTCTCTCCGGTTTCCGTCAGCCCTATTCGTAATGTACAGGAATAATTATACATAATTATGCATATTGCTTTATTTTATGATACCATGTTTTTCATAAAATGCAAGCACAGAAACACCATAACCTCGATTTTCCTATTTTCTTACCGTGATTTTTTTCACAGTACTGTATGTTCCATATACGTAATTTCCCGCAGAATCTTTTCTGAATCCCCGTACTTTTACATAGTAGGTTTTATTTTTCTTCAGATTGGAAAGTACCACAGACGGTTTTGATGAATTTACTTTTTTATATCCGCTGAAATCACTCTTTTCTGCATATATGAACTGATAACCACGGACGCCTTTGATTGTATTTACGGATACATTCAGTTTCTGTCCGGCTGTGTTTGTCAGCTTGCTGATCACGGCCTTTGAAACCGTTGTCTTTGTCCAGTGTGCATACAGTGTCTGGCTTTTGGATATTTTTGTTTTGGCTGTTACTTTTGTGCCTCCACTTTTTGCTGTGTACCAGCCTGTGAAGGTATAGCCTTTTCTTGACGGAGACGGCAGTGTTCCTGCTTTTGCCTTTACTTTGACATTCTTGGTTTTTGTGGTTACTGTGCCGCCGTTTGGATTGAACGTCAGTCTGGCAACCGATGGATCGGTTACTTTTATTTTTCTGGTGGAAGCTCCGTTTTCATATCCTGCAAAATACATCTTGATGGTTGCAGTTCCTGCACCTACAGCTGTGATCTTTCCACCCTTCACGGTGCATACGGATGTATTGGAAGATTTCATCACAACTCCCGTATTTTTCATCGGCATACCATCCCACAGAACTGTTGCGGTTGCCGTCTGACCTTTTTTGAGGGAAGTTGCGGAAACATTCAGAGAAGCTCTGTAGTATTCTTTGTCTTTGCTTACGACGATTTTGCGGTCGTTTGTTTTGTCTTTGTAGGAAGATGATGTTGCCTTATCTGCTCCGTCATAGCTGAAACACTGTACCCAGTAATAGTAACCATTGTAGCATACACATCCGATTCCGATGCTCTGGTAATCTTCTCCCAGAATGTTTGCCTTATGGCCTTCGGAATTCATCCACATATTCATTACAGCAGATGCAGTAGTCGTACCGGCTGCGATGTTTTCTCCGTACATTTTTGAATTGGCAGTATAACAGTCTTTTCCACAGGGTCTTGTATGCGAATAGTATAGTACATTCTCAAATCCCCGCATCATTGCGGTTTCAAGAAGACTTTTATCCATGGTCAGTGCCTTCAGACCACGTTTTTTTCTTTCCTTATTTACCAGGTTCAATACTTCGAAAGCTTTTGCATAACATTCCTTTGCACGCACGTTTACTTTTACACTGCTGATGTAAGTTCCATCCTCAATTGTATAAAAACCACCACCTGCGGATTTAATTTTTGTAGTGCTGTCAAAACTGTCATCTATTTTCGCAACAGTAGATGGAAGCATAATCTCTTTCAAAGCCGGACATCTCACAAAAGCACCATTTCCAATACTCGTAACTCCTTCCGGAATTACAACTTTTTCCAGCACAGAGTCTCTGTAACAGCATCCATCCGGAATTTCTTTTATTCCCTTTTCAAAAATCAGAGTCGTTATCTTTTCTGCACAGAGAAACAGATATGCTCCCATTTTCTTCACTGTACCTGGAATGGTTACTTTTGTAAGGCTTGTATAAGCAAACGCTTTCTCTGCAATACTGGTCACATCTTCCGGAATTCTGTATTCTCCCACACGGCCTCCCGGAAAAGAAAGTAACGTTTTTCCATTGTCCTTATAAAGAATTCCATCTCTGACGCTATAAATACTATTTTCTTCCATTTCGAAAGACTGCAAACTCCTCAGCCCTGACAGGCTTGAACCATCCAGCTCTTTTATACTTGCAGGCAATACCAGTTTTGTCAGTCCGGCTCCCCAGAATACTTCTTCTCCAATTTTTTCCAGTGAATTTCCAAGAGCAAGATCCGTTAACAATGGATCATCGGAAAAAGCATCTCTCTCAATTGTTTTTACCGTATTTCCCACCACTGCTTTTTTCAGATTGGAACAATTCATAAACGCTTCCGTTCCAATATAGGTAACACCATCTTCTACATAAACTTCTGTTATCTCATCTTTATAATCATTCCAGCCAGGCAAATTTTCTTCTATTATTTCACCGGTAAAAAAATCCGCAACAACATAAAAATCATCCATCTCCCCATTTCCGGAAATCGTGAGGATTCCATCTTTCAATGTCCAGTTTACACCTTTTCCACAGGTACCCTGTTTTTCTTCTCCATCCGGAGTTTCTCCGTCGGAAAAAAGATCATCCTCATCGTCCATATCACTTTCTGCAGCTGCATCAGGCTCCAGATCCTCCACCTGTGAATCTTCGTTTTCCGGAAGTTCCTCCACAGCGTCCGGAATTTCGGTATTTTCTGCTGGTTCCTCCGGCATTTCCTCTGCCGGTTCCTCCGTAACTTCCGGTTCTTTTACCGCTGCATCTCCGATCTCGGTTTCTTCATCCACTTCCCCGGTGGCTTCCTGAACACTTTCTTCCGGAAAATCTTCCGCAAATGTTACAGCAGGCTGAAACGCCATTGCCGCGCATACGGAAACTGCCAGAACCTTTTTCAGCCAGATATTTTTTCTTCTCATGTACTTTCCTCCTTCTCATAAGCTTTATAAAAATATTATAAATCCCGGTATTTTTTCTGTCAATCTGCGGGAAAATTCACTTTTCGATAACAATTATCCAGTATACTATAATACCTGAGGAAGAAACTGGTATATTTTTCCGGCAGGGGCTTGTGTTCCTCCGGAAAAAACAAGTATAATATTCAGGAATAAGGAGGTTATCATTATGAAATTCACGAAAATGCACGGCATTGGAAACGATTATGTATATGTAAACTGTTTTGAGGAGACTGTCAAAGATCCTGCCGCAGTGGCGAAATTTGTCAGCGACCGCCACTTTGGCATCGGTTCCGACGGCCTGATCCTGATCCGCCCGTCTGAGATTGCGGACTGCGAGATGGATATGTACAACCTGGATGGTTCCCAGGGCGCCATGTGCGGAAACGGTATCCGCTGCGTTGCCAAATATGTCTACGACCACGGCATTGTGGACAAAACATCTTTAAGCATTGCCACAAGAAGCGGTATTAAATATGTAGATCTCACCATCCGCGATGGCAAAGCTTCTATGGTAAAAGTCAACATGGGCTCCCCGATCCTCACTGCAAAAGAGATACCGGTTGTTGCCGAAACCGAGCAGGTGATCAACGCTCCCATCACTGTGGATGGAAAAGAATATCACATGACTGCAGTTTCCATGGGTAATCCACATGCCATCATCTACGTAAATGATGTGGACAGCCTTGACCTGGAAAAAATCGGCCCGTCCTTCGAGAATCACGTATGCTTCCCTGACAGGGTCAACACTGAGTTTGTTCAGGTTATTGACCGTCACACCGTTAAGATGCGTGTCTGGGAGCGCGGTTCCGGGGAAACCCTTGCCTGTGGCACCGGCGCCTGTGCAGTCACAGTAGCTTCCATCCTCAACGACAAAGTTGACGGCAGCAAACCGGTTACTGTACAGCTCCTGGGAGGAAACTTAAACATCTCCTGGGAAAGAGACGAAAACCTCGTCTACATGACCGGTCCGGCAACTACGGTGTTTGATGGGGAAATTGATCTTGGGTTTTTAGGTGAATAAATAAATGGAAATGGAGGGAGCTTTTGGGAGCTCCCTCCATTTCCATAACTGCCTCTTTTAATTTCAAAATAATTCCGGTTCATTTTCTATCAAATCTTCTGCAAGATATTTTGCATCCATATTTTCTATTCCATAGCTGTCATTTAAAATCTGCTCAGATAGTCTACTGGAATAATAAATATCAAGTGCTTTTCGTAAATCAATCCCTTTCATCTCCGAAATTGTATTAATAATATCATTTTCCAAATTCTGTTTATAAAATTCTTCCAGTTGCTTTTTATTTACCATTACTATTCACCTCATATGCCTTTTGGAAAGTAAGAAGGCAATCCAACGCCTCCTGCTTTACAATACATATTTGATTATTCATTTTGTAATATCTTAATTCATTCAAAACTTTTTCTTTATTCCACAATCCTCTAAAATACATATCTACGGTTTTGAACACATCATCATCCGCAACATTTCCGATGATAATATCATATTCTTTATTCAGCGACTGCCCATTTCTTTGCCTGATTTTCGAATGTCGTAATATAAAATCCTCTGCCAAAATCCAAATACTTTTTTGAATGAACTACATCTGGATTTTTTATAATTTCTGTTGATCCATGATATACAATCATACATTGACACCTTTTTCTTTCACAAAATCTGTAATGTCTTCCACCAAATATTCTTTTCCCTGTGTATGAAGCACATCATAACATTTAATAATGTAATCATCTAAAATCCCTGTTGAATTTAATATTTTATATACTTTGGCCGGAGACATCTTCCATTTATCTGCGAGACTGTATATCATAAATATTGAAAAGCTTAATTCTTTTTTATTACACATATGCATTCCTCCTTTTGCACGTTCTGATAAAACGGAAGAATTCTTCCTCACTTCTACATATTTTTTTCCTGAATATCAATAATAGAAAAGACTCTGTCATACCGGAGATCCAAATCTGCAGACCAACGGATGAATTTTTCTCTTCTTTCATTGCATTGGTCAACATCTTATCACCTCTCATTCTCTATTGTTTTACTGCCGTTTTCTTTATTATAACCTGAATATTTCTCCCCTACAATATAAAAGAGGGAAAATCCAATCTGCAAGAAATACAAGCATTCCTCAGAAAAGATTTTCCCAGTTATAGTTTGTTTGTCTTAATTTATTCCTTTTATTTGGCGGTTACAATGGAATAGAGGGAGCTCTGATGAGCTCCCTCCTAGCATATTATGCTTCCGTATATCCCCCTGCAAAGGCTCTTAGTTCTCTGGACATTTTTCGATAGGTGTCTTTATAGTGTGATTTTTGGGATACCTGTTTAATATTTAAGTCGCATCTTTTTTCATTGTATATTGCGCCCAAACGATATCTGTCTTTACACACAATCATTCCTCTCTCTTCTTCCAAAATCTGTTTTGCAAGCAGCGATTCTGGTTTTCTACAGAAAATTATAAATGTAAAATATATCGGCTGCTTTTTCTCTTCTTCCTTAAAATTATCCCTCCAGAATTCTCCGAAAAAATCATTTAGCTGTTTTGTATGCTTATCCTGCAAGATTTCTGTTTCTGCTATGGACAATATATGAACTTCTGATGCCTCTGTTTTCTTATAAAAAGCGGCATTTCCCTGATCTGAAAATTCAAATTCACACTCTTTTTCATATCCATCCGATACACAGGTTTTCTTTATATTTTCCTTTACATTATCATTTTCTTCATATGGATACGTACTTGCATTATTATGAGGTATGACTTTCAGCTCTTCTGGCCATTCAGAACAATAATAATAATCCTGACCTACAAAGCTGAATGGTTTCCAGACTTTATCTCCACCTGCATAGTATCGAAAACTTCGATGGTAGATTACCTCATAATAAATCCTTGTAATCACATAACCAATTATAGTCACTATATAAAGGACACCGGTAATTCGTATAAACTTTCCCATGTATGTATACATAACTATATTGCTGAACGCAAACTGTTGCAATAATATAAATGCAATTTTGGATATAATCGCAATTATCAGTGTAATCACCTGCCAGAAAAAAATTCCAGTCTGATAGGCAGCCCACTTAGAGTGCTGAGATTTTTTCCTCATAAATCCCATCGCGTATAAAGGATTTTCTTCACCAAACTGATTCGCAAAGCGTTCATATATAGGACTTCCTAAATTTCGAATAGCAATAATACAACCTACCGTAAAAGCCATAAGCTGTTGTGTAGTTTCATTGCCATATCCTACAAAAAAAATCACATCCTCCACAATGTATTTAATAATGACAATTTTTATTAATGTTAGAATGTTTAAATAACCAATACTAAACATGTTAATCTTACCCCTTTATTGTCTATTATCAAAAACTTATTATATATACTCGTAAGTAAGTTTTCCATTTTTTTCATAAATCAGGAATTTTCTTGTCCTTTTCCCTGCTCCTGCATCCCATCCCCCTCCTATAAGTCTACCCTTTGACACTGTATATTCCCTCATTTTTCCATAAAAATATCCTTGGACATAAGATTTTGCATTTGTTTCTATCAATGTATTAACATTTTTTTGAGAATATTTTTGTGCCTGTATATATAAAGGAATTGATTTAATTGGTCCAAAATTTAAATCTTTTATTCCTCTTAAAGCTTTCGCATAATCACCTCTTTTAAATTGCAAATACCCATCACCAAAACCTAGCGCTGCATTGGTCACTCCATCAAAAACGCCATTAAGTATTGCATTTTTTAAATCTCTACTTTCTTTATACTCACTAATTCCTGTTACTGTTCCACTTATAGCAGCAGCTACTATAGTTCCTACATTTCCTCCAATTCCCATAAATCCAACCGCAGTTCCCAAGCCAGACACAGCTGCAGACAACCAGTCCACTTCATCAAAGCTTTTTCTTTCAATTACCATCTGGCAGGCAACAGAAGCTGCCATTCCTGCCGCAAAGCTGGCAGCTGCAACCATCCATGCATCGCCATCTGCGTCCGAACGTGTAAGTGGATTATGGTCACAATATGCAAACAGGTTACGATTATGCAAAGTTTCCGGTGATCCCTGTACGGCAAAAAAGTTATCTGCATTAATAAACCGTCTTATCTCCGGATCATAATACCGGTTTCTTAGATAATACATTCCTGTCTCATTATCATAATAATAACTCTTATAGCGGAATGGATTTGTCTTACCGATAGTGTCTTTCTTGCTTCCTGTGATGCTCAGAATTTTTCCCCAGCTGTCATATTTATACTCTGTCACAATTTCTCCGGAAGCATCGGCAAGTGCAATAACATCATTCTGAAGATTCTTTATATAAAAGAATTCTTTTCCGTATGCACGTATGGAAATCAGATTTGCTGCAGAATCATATTTATACCAGATAATTTTATCCCCGCTTGTTTCTGCTACAAGAAGATCCCCTGCCATACAATAGTCCGTAGTTACTCCATCTACTGTTTTTCGTACTCGATTCCCTGTATGATCATAACCATAACTGATCTTCTTACCGTTGTCAACAGTAGCCAGCATTCGTCCCTGATTCCAGGTAAATACAGTTGTTCCTTTTTTCAGCATGTTTCCCACGGCATCATATTTCATTTCCGTAGTATTCCATTTCAGAAGCTTGTCTCTCCATATGCTGTCAAAAGTTCCTGTTCCTAAACTTACAGGATCTCCCTGAACATCACAGGTTGTATATGTATACTACAAGCTGATTCCGCTCATCATACTGATAGGAATCGGTAATATTAATTTTTTTGCAGAAAATTCAAAAAGTTCTTTGCAGGAAGTGTAATTCATTTTGTTTCTGGCTTTTGAAAATGCCTGCGGAGAGACGGATGGAATCTTCCCACAAAATTTTCTAGTCAGCAATGGTATTTCGCTTTGTAAAGAAGCACCCGTATGTGCAAGCAGCCCCCACCCACTGCTTATCGCTTTTCGCAACCCCGCAGGGGACTTACTTGAGTTGGTTAAATCAGTCATTCAGATAAATACCAGAACCCGCTCCACAATAAACACCGCCGCACACGCCAACAGCGCTACTGTAATCAAACTTTTCTCTTTATATGCCGCAATAAGGGCTACGAAGAATCCCGCGGCGCCGGAAATGATGCTGTCTGTGGCTTTCAGGATGGCCGGGAAGGTCATGGCTGCCAGACAGGCATATGGCACATAGTACAGAAAGGACTTAATAAACGGGCTTCGGATCTCGTTTTTTGCAAGAGCAAGGGGCAGCATACGGATCAGGTAGGTGACTGCTGCCATCACCAGGATATAGAGATATACATTATGACTCATGAGCTGCTTCCTCCTTCTCTTCCACCGGGCAGAAATAAGCTGCCAGGCCTGCTACCAGAAGTGTTGTGATAATGATCATAAATCCGGATGATACCTGTTTTAACACCGGTGTCACCGCAAAAACAGTACTGACTGCCATGGATGCCACAACCACCCCAAGAACCGGTCTGCTCTTTTTGGACGGCGGGATGATGATGGCCAGGAACATTCCGTAAATGGCAACACTTAAGGCACTGAGCATAAAATCCGGAAGAAGACTACCGGAGATACCTCCTACCAGAGTTCCCAGAGTCCATCCGGGGATCGCCACGCACATGGCTCCATAATTGTAAAATACGCTGACTTTTCCCTCCTGGGCCGCACTGATTCCGAAGATCTCATCGGTGATACCAAAGGCGGCGATATACTTCAGGATGCCGGACTCCTCACGCCGGAATTTCTGGGACAGGGAAAAAGACATCAGGCAGTATCTTAAGTTAATGATCAGCTGCGTCATTGCCATCTCCCACATGGAACCTCCCGCAAAAATAATATCCAGTCCCGCAAACTGACCTGCGGATGTCAGGTTGGTCAGTGAGATCAGAACTGCCTGCCAGATACTTAAGCCTCCGGCAACGGCCATCATGCCAAAGGTGAACGACACCGCGAAATATCCCAGTCCAATGGGCACGCCATCTTTCATACCTTTTCTGAAACTTTCTCTTTTCATCGATTTCCTCCATTGTATGTATGTTAGCCAGGCATAACATAAGATCATCCGCGTTTACGGCTTGATCCCATCCTGTCATGAACCCGGTTGCACACGTAAATAAGAGCGTGCCTGGAAACTTTTTTCGCTTCCTGACACGCTCTTTCATTGTAGCATCGACATATCAAAACTTCAATACTTCACAGCAAACACACCTGTGCTTTTTCCCTGATTTTATGCTTTTTCTACGATTTTATAGTAGGATCTTGCTGTCATGGAGTAGATCAGTCCATAGACCAGCGCAAAGGCCAGAACCGTTCCCGCAGTGCAGCCCACGTACAATTTTGTATTGGCCATTCCGAACAGCAGCAGGAGCCGGCGGATCAGCGGAAATGCCATGGAAATATGCACCATTGCCATCACAAGCGGGATAAAAAATACCAGAAGGATCTGTCTGCGGATGGCACCTTTTACTTCTCTGCGGCTCATGCCCACTTTCTGCATGATCTGGAACCTTCCCTGATCTTCGTAGCCCTCTGAGATCTGTTTATAGTAAATGATCATCGCCGTTCCCATAAGGAAGAGTGCTCCCAGAAAGATTCCAATAAACAGGATACTTCCGTTATCCACATAATAAGTTTCGTACTCACTCTGGCGGACACCACCGATCACGATGGTATTCTCAGAAAAGCCACCACTGCGGCAGTAATCTTTCAGCGCCTGATAAACAGCCTGACCATACCGGATCTTTTCCTCATTGCTGCCACGGATATCTGCACCCAGATGAACTGTGAGATCTTTTCCCGCCTCGTAAGCATCAACTCCTTCGTACATCTTTGTCCGAAGCCCGTCAATATACTCAAAGTCCGAATCCGTCACAACGATCGCCGCCATATTGGATACCAGATTGGTCATCGCACTTAAAGGCGCTTTTTCCAGCCATTTCTTTACTGCAAAATCCCGGTCATCAATTTTTAATATGTCGTTTTCCTTTTCAGACGGATACCAGGCAAAGATCTCGCCATCGTGGAGATCTGTTTTTTCCCCGGTAAGTTTCTCATACTCAGACTGGCGGATTGTATACAGGTCTACGGAATTCCCATCTTCCGAGTAACTGTAGGCCTGTCCGATCATAATGCCGTTTTTTCCCTGCTTGCAGCCAATCTCAAGATACATTTCAGTCACTGTTTTTTCTGCAGGCACCTGATAATCTTCGATTGCCTGTGCAAAAACCTTCTGAAACTGTTCACTCTGTTCCTGGCTGATACCGGAGATTTTAGCATCCGTATCAAAAGGATACCGGTTCACCATAATGTCCCCCATTCCAAAATACAAAGACACCGTCATGGAAAGGAGCAGGAGTACACCGGTACTTAAGATACAGATACTTGCCAGGCCTGCCGCATTCTGTTTCATACGGTAGATCATGCCGGAAACACTGATAAAGTTGCTGGTTTTATAGTAGAACTTTTTGTTCTTCCGAAGCAGTTTCAGGATCACAATACTTCCTGCTGTAAAAAGAAGATATGTTCCTGCCATGACCAGAATTACCGCCAGAAGAAAAATAAAAATCGCCTGGATCGGAGATTCCGTGGTTACTGCCAGATAATATCCCACGCCAAGACAGATCACACCCAGAAATGCCATGAGCCATTTTGCCCGGGGCTCCCTCTCTCCTGTGTTTCCGCCTTTCAGAAGTTCTACCGGATTATTCATCTGCACTCTCGCAAGGTTCAGTGCAAGGATAATAAGAAAAACAGCTCCAAATCCTGCCACACAGAACAGAATTCCCGTGATGGATATATAAAATCCCAGAACTGCCGGAACATGGAGAAAACGAAAAAGCAGAAGCAGCGAAAGTTTACTGCCAAGGATTCCAAGCCCGATTCCTGCTATCATGGAGATCAGTGAAGTCATAATTGTTTCCAGAAACATCACTTTTCCGATATGGCCTTTTTCCAGGCCCAGAATATTATAAAGTCCAATTTCTTTCTGGCGCCGTTTCATAAGAAAACTGTTGCTGTAGATCAGAAAGATGACACAGAAAATTCCAACAACCACTTCACCGGTTCCCACGATCAGCCGCACTTCTGATGCCTGGGGCACTGCTTTCTCCAATGTGGGACAGTCCCGGAGAAATTCCATCATATACATCATAGCAATACAGAAAATACAGGTAAGCATATAGGGAATGTAGGTGCTCCGGTTGTTGCGGATGTTCTGTACTGCCAGTTTTCCAAACAATCCTCTACGCATGGCTCTCACCGCCTGTCGTAAGGATCGTCAGGGTATCTGCGATCATCTGATACATTTCCTGTCTGGTTTTTGTACCACGGTAGATCTGGTGGAACACCTGGCCGTCCTTGATAAAAAGGACTCTGGATGCGTGGCTGGCTGCCTGTGCACTGTGGGTTACCATGAGAATAGTCTGGCCTTCCTGATTCACCTCATTGAACATGGAAAGAAGGTCGGACGCCGCACGGGAGTCCAGTGCTCCAGTGGGTTCGTCCGCAAGAATCAGCCTGGGATCTGTGATCAGTGCTCTTGCAACTGCCGCCCTCTGTTTCTGTCCACCGGAAACTTCGTAGGGAAATTTTTCCAGAAGCTGGTCAATGTGAAAGGCTTTTGCAATGGGACGGATCTTCTGTTCCATCTCCTGATGATCTTCGCCCGCCAGCACAAGGGGAAGATAAATGTTGTCACGAAGACTGAAGGTGTCCAGAAGGTTGAAATCCTGGAATACGAAGCCCAGGTTTTTCCGGCGGAATGCGGAAATCTCTTTTTCCGTCAGGTGGGTGATGCTTTTTCCTTCCAGAAGGACTTCACCGGACGTGGGGCGGTCCAGGGCTGCCAGAATGTTCAGAAGCGTTGTTTTTCCAGAACCGGACTCTCCCATGATCGCCACATATTCTCCCTCTTCCACCGAAAAAGTCACATTGGAAAGTGCCTGTACTTTGTTTCCGCCGAAGCGGGTGCTGTATATCTTTTTTACATTTGTTACTTCCAGTAATGCCATATGCCAATTCCTTTCTTATCTGTGTTTGCAACGTTCCAGGGGATTCTCACATCACCTTCTAAGTGACTGAATCTGATACGGGAATTACCTGTGTTGCTATGTTATGGTCTCAGTATAAGAAAATTCTCCGATAACTGCCATCGAAGTGGCTTACATTTCGTATCGGAAGCTTACATTTGTGTAAGGTTGGCTTCTGCAAAAAAATTTCAATACATCTCCAGTTCTTTTTTCCACAGGCTCAGCCGGACTTCTGTGCCTTTATCCACCTGGGAATCCACAGTGATCTCATGGCCCAGCTTTTTCAGAATCTTCCGGCTTAAATACAGGCCGATCCCGGTGGCGCGGTTGTCTTCCCGGCCGTTGACTCCTGTGTAGCCTTTTTCGAAGATCCGTGGAAGGTCTTCTGACTGGATTCCGATGCCGGTGTCTGCGATGACAAGGATTGCCGGTGCTGTATTCGACGTACGGTTTCCACGCTCATCCTCCAGCCAGATTTCAATGCCACCCGTTCTTGTATATTTCAGCGCATTGGAAAGAATCTGTCCAATGACAAAACCAAGCCATTTTTCATCAGTGAGAACGGTCGCATCCGTCCCCTCATAGGACAACGAGAGCTTTTTTGCCACAAAAATCCCTGCATATTTATGGATCTGTTCCCGGATGATCCGATCCAGAGAGCACCGGGCAAGCTTCAGGTCTGCGGACATGTCTTCTGTGCGAAGGTACCCGAGAACCATCTCCACATACTGTTCAATGCGAAAAAGCTGTGCCAGGGATTCCCGGTTCCGCTCCGGTTCCTCCTGAAGCAGCAGACGCAGGGCAAAAATCGGCGTTTTGATCTGATGCGCCCACATGGTATAGTAATCCGTCATCTCTTCCAGGGATCGCTGTCGGTCTGTCTCTGCGCTCATCCGCATGCCATCCAGTTTCCGGATGATCTCCCGGTAAAGAAGTTCTACCTCATCGGCAGTCTCGTCCAGACGGTCCAGATTGATCTCCGGAGCTTTTTCCACCAGTTTTAAGTTCTGCACCTTCTGCCGGTAGCGGACATACCCATATAAAAAAGCGGCAGCTCCTGCTCCCAGCCACAGAACTGCCATATAGATCACTGCCTCAGCAGGAAGCTGATACAGGCAGACCACTGCTGCCGATGCGGCTACCGCAAAAACAAAGGCAATGAGAAAAATTTTTGTCTGTTTCAAATATGCGCGTAATAATTCCATAAAAACCTCACACCATGTAACCCAAGCCTTTTCGCGTGATGATAAAATCCGCAAGGCCTGCTGCCTCCAGCTTTTTGCGAAGGCGTGTAATGTTTACGGTCAGGGTGTTGTCGTCCACAAAACTGTCACTTTCCCACAGTTTGGTCATAATGGCATCTCTGGATACCGGTCTGCCTGCCTGGGAAAAAAGCAGCTCCAGGATACGCAGTTCATTTCTGGTCAGTTCCAGCTCCACTCCGTTCCAGGTCAGAGTAGCCCCGGAAAGGTTGAGCACTGCACCTTTATGTTCCAGTACATTTCCCGGATTTCCAAAGGAATAGGTCCTGCGGAGGATTGCCTGGATCTTGGCTACCAATACGTCCATGTCAAAAGGCTTGGCAATAAAATCATCTGCTCCACGGCTCATGGCCATAACCATGTTCATATTGTGGGCTGCGGAGGAGATAAAGATCACCGGCACCTGGGAGACTTTTCGGATCTCCTCGCACCAGTGGAAGCCGTTATAAAACGGAAGTTTCAGATCCAGAAGAACAAGCTGAGGATCTTTCCCCGCAAATTCCTGCA
>OLQK01000630.1_pt1 | contig 34068 bp, 45 predicted proteins | sample 1672501 | NCBI WGS metagenome assembly OLQK01 (sample SAMEA3136693, study PRJEB25190) | human gut metagenome | biome: human gut; feature: human-associated habitat; material: faeces | place: Austria | collected 2013
AGTATATCACAGCATTTTATGTAATGCAAGTAAAAGCTGGGTAAAGTCATTCAAATAAAAAGTCAAGCGTTAAATGCGAAAAATATCACTGGTTTTTGTGTTCTCTCTTTTTCACAATTTCCATTCTGCTTTTTTGTGCATATTCAACAACCTTCTAACTTTGCCATTTCTTCGTTGAAGCGCTCTTCGGCTGTTCCATAGTTAAACAACCGGCGCGGATAGTTATTGATCCAGATCTCTATCTGTTTTACTGTGTCGCCGGACACCGTGTCAAAATCTGTCCCTTTAGGTACGTGCCGCCGGATCATTCTGTTTTGATTTTCATTTGACCCTCTTTCACAACTGCTATATGGGTGACAATAATATAATTTCACTCTGCTTCCTTTTCTGCGCGCTGCCTTCTCCATTCCTTCAAAGTCCGCAAATTCTGATCCATTATCAACGGTAATTGTTTTAAATACCTTATAAAACATTTTTCCCCATTTTCTTTCAAGCTTATTTAATGATTTAACTACTTCCGCGGCCGTATGCCGTTTTAATTCCATGATGATTTCTTTTCTTGTTTTTCTTTCCGTTAATACCAGAAGCGATTTTTTCGATTTCCCCCGAAGTCCAACTACTGTGTCCATTTCCCAATGTCCGAACGTTTCTCTTGTATTTACTACTTCCGGGCGTTTTTCTATGCTGTCGCCCTTTTGCGCCCGTGTTCTGCGCACTTTATCATATTTCTTTTTTTCATTCTTCTTTACCGGCAAATCTTTATTTGTCAAATGAAGGAAAATTCCCTTGTCTATATAACTATAAAGTGTCGTTTTGCTTATTGTAACAGAAAACGTAATTCCCTTGTGTTTGATTTCTCCTAATACTGCTCCCGGTGAGTATTTTTCATTCACAATCTTATTTTCGATATACTCCGCTAATTCTATATCATTTCCAATTTTTAGCCCCGGACCTTTTGCGGCCAAATTTTCCCGGTATTTTTCGTCCGCTATATCTGGACTGTACCGTTCTTCTGTTGTCCAGTCAGAATTGCGGTGTTCATACCTGCCGCGTTTCAGTTCTCTATATATTGTAGAAATATGGCAACCGATATTATTCGCAATTTCTTTCGGTGTGTGTTTTTCTTTCAAAAGTGCTTCAATTTTTATTCTATCATCATGTGTCAGGTGGTAAAAATGTCTCATGGCTTCGATCCTTTCAAAGAATAACGCCGCGGCCATTATAGCCCCGGCGTTATTCTTCGGTTTCTTCCAACAACCATTCCACATTTACGTGTAAAACTTTTGCAAAAATTTTTAATTCATAATCAGTGACAAAGCGGGTTCCTATCTCGATCCTGCTTATGCTATCCCTTTCAAGTGTCACGCCTGCAATCTGTACTTTTGCCGCTAAATCAGATTGTGAAAGGCGTTGTTTCAATCTGGCTTCCCTGATTTTATCACCGGAAAGGTTCTTCTTTCCCCTGTATGAATATATTTTCATTCGTTGCGGCTCCTTTATGTGTTAATGTTCAGAAACTTTCTTGACTTTAACACATAAAGTTTCTAAAATTGTGCTAAAGGTCAGCAACGCGAACTTTTCTACCTGCTGCCCTTAAAAATCTAACCGCAAGGGGGAACAAAATATGTTTATTTCTATTGGTATTGACGAAGACGGACGCCCGTATATCACCACTTCCGACGGATCGCGTGAAAAAGTCGTGCGAAAAGGTAAGGGGAAAAGCGTTATAGATTTTCCTTCTACTTATACCGTACTCGACATTGAAACGACCGGCCTTGATCCGCGTTACTGTGAAATTATTGAAATTTCGGCCATGAAATATTCTTCCGGCCAAAATATCGGTACTTTTTCAACACTTGTGAAGCCTTCCGAACCTATCGACGAATACATAACTTCACTTACAGGCATTACGAACGATATGTTGAAAAGCGCCCCGGATATTTCAGAAACTATGCAAAAATTTTATAATTTCGTTGGTTCCGATCTTATTGTTGGCTATAACGTCAACTTCGATATTAACTTTTTATATGACAATCTTCTGAACTGTCGCTCGCTTATTTTGTCAAACTCCTTTATTGATGTTATGCGGATCGCGCGGAAAATTCTTCCTGGTCTAAAAAATCATAAGCAAGCAACCGTTGCCGATCATTACGGAATTTCTACCGCCGGCGCTCATAGGGCGGCCGTTGATTGTGAAATATGCAACGCCATTTTTGAAAAATTGCAAGCCGATATTTTAGCCACCGGACAAAGTCTCGAAGATTTCAAATTATCCAGTAAAAGAAGCGAACTGCACGCTAAAGATATTTCTACGGAAAACATTTCTTTCGATACCTCTCACCCGCTTTTTGGTAAAGTGTGTGTGTTCACTGGAACACTTGAAAAAATGTCGCGTAAAGACGCTATGCAATTAGTCGTTGATTTTGGCGGTTCTGTTGGCGATAATGTCACAAAGAAAACGAACTATTTAATTTTGGGTAATAATGACTTTTGCCAGTCTATCAAAGATGGGAAAAGCAACAAGCAGAAAAAGGCCGAAGATCTGATCCTCAAAGGCCACGACATAGAAATACTTTCCGAAAATGTATTCTATGATCTTGTACTTGAAGGATAACTATATAACAGCGGGCGCTATCCCTTCCAGATTGGAAAGGCCGGCGCCCGTTGTTATATAGTCCTTTTTATTATTCCTGTTCTTCTGCCGTCATGCGCTGATCGCGTTCCATTCTTTCTTTTATCGCCTGATTTATATATTCACTTACGTTTTGTCCTGCTGCTGCTGCTATTTCTTTTATAATTGCCCTTTCTCCTTTTTTCACAAGGATTTCCACGCGATCATAATTTGCCTTCTTAAATTCGTTCTGATATTTAATCTGGTTAAACTCTTCGTTCTTTGCTCTTGCCATTTTGTCTTATTCCTTTTATAATGAATTTAACGGATCGGGCGGCTTTGGCAAGTCCACCGCCCTTTCTGTGTCCCTTATTTCTTATTCATTTTCTTCTCGCGGCTTCGCGTCGACAATTCGTCTTATCAATTCTAAGATTTCATGTTCGCTATGCCCCTTTTCGTCACACCATTCTATGACTTCTTTTATTTCCTTTTTATCCATTTCGCCCATGTTGTTCTCCTTTCTATGCTTGCCCATGTATTCGTTAAGTCTTCCTTAACTGTCTTTATTATATAACATATTCCGGAATATGTCAATATATATTCCAGAATATGTTATATTTTTTTAAATAATAAACCCCGCCTTTTATTGACGGGGTTTCGGTGACATATTATTCCTTTTTCTGACTTTCAAGGGGTTTTCATGAACTGTTAATAGTTACGTTTTACGCTTTCTTTGCGTAGTCAAGGGAAACCCAACCGTTACGGCCCGCGGCGTAGGCTTTCAGTAAGCCCCATTTTGAAGCGCCGGGGCCTTCTGCTTCCTCTACGATTGTAAAGGCTCCCTTTCCTGTGTAGACGGGTTTTCCGTCTTTCTTCCAGTAGTCGAACGTTGTTCCCGGTCCTTTCCTGATACGAAGATCCGAAGTCGTCACGCTCACTTTGTATTCTGCAGTAACCGGCGCCGCCGGTGCTTCCGGGTAGATCCTGTTTCCGTCGTTGTCAAAGACATAATAACCGGCGTTTTGCTTTGCCAGTTCCACGGCGTTTTCTCTATCCTTAAAGGCTCCGATCTGGCTTGCCGCGTCCTTCCAGTCCTTTCTTACTCTGAAATAACCGGTTCCCGCTGTGCTTGCCTTCTGTTCCGGTGTTGCCTTGAATGAAACATAGTCCGGAACGGCTGTTATATAGGCCGCTGCCCCGCCGTCGTTGATCTGGTACCATTTTTCGTCTTTGGAAATTCCGGTAACTGTGAAGGCTGCGCCGTTTTTTACAACCTTCTTCACATTTCCGGAAGTGAACGAAGGCGTTGTTCTCACGTTCAGGCCGTCGGATCCGGTGTAAATTACCGTTACTGTACCAGAAAGCACCTTCACGTCCTGCGCTCCCGTGTCTGTCACTGTGGGCGATCCTGAAACCGAAATGGTGCCGCCTGCCATGGCTGCTTTTACGTCCTTTCTGAACTGATCCATTGTCAGACCGTACTTTTTCCAAATATGCTCAACGTCTGCGTGGTTTGTGGCGTACCCGCGGGCGTGTCCTTCCGAATGGGAAAGAATAACGCCGTCTTTCTCCGGGTTCCACCCGAACTTCTGGCACAAATACGCGAAGTATTCCACGGCGTTTCTGTAATTTTTCAGAACAACCGCTTTCGTGTTGCTGCCGTCGGAAAGTTCGATCCACGACGCGCCGCCGGTATATTTAATCGTGGCCGGCTCTGTCATTTCTACGCCGATATGGGTATTATTACAACTTCCCTTCGGTCCGCTGCCGCCATGCCAGTTTCTAACGGCCGTTTTCTTTTCCGGATTGATCGGAAGTCCCACATAAACTTCCCCGGTGTGCTGAATAACCGCGTGAACGCCGGCGCCGGCGTCTGCGCGGTTCTCGTTGTTAATTATGTTCATTGCTTTTTCGCAAGGGCAACCGATAGAGTGAAGATAAGGGCCGATCGGTTTGATCGTGCGCCCGCCTGTCAAACACGGGCTTTTCTTCATGGTTGCGTCAATGATTTTAATATTCATATTCTGCCCCGCTTCCTGTGTGTCGTACTGCGTCAAGTTCCATTTTTCTATAATGGAACATATTTTTGAAACGTAATTATTGTCTGTCGCATAGCCGCCGGCCTTTACGATCTGGATCGCTTTCTTGTAGTCTCTTTCGCCTACAAGTCCCGCATATCGAAGATCGTTCCCTTTCTTCGCTCTTGCTAAGTAATCGGAATGATCCTTGATACTTTCGGCCATGCTTTCATATTTTCGGAACGCTGCCGTTATTGTGTAGACTTCGCCGTTCGGCTTCTGTTCGTTCGTTTCCTTTGTGTATGTCTGGCCGCCCCAATCGGACGGCCAGTTATTGCCGGAAAGTTCGGCTTTCATTCCGAAAATATTATTTGCGTTCACTGCAAGTTCTCTTGTACCATACCCGCTTTCAAGTATTCCCTGCGCTGTCGTGAGACTTGCAAGGATCCCCGTTTTTGTCATATCGGCGCGGGCCTGCTCCCCTAACAGTGAAACAAATTCTTTTTCCGTCATTTCGCCGCCCCTTCTTCCTGTGTTGCTACCTCTTCCAGTGTTTCCGGTTCTTCCGCTTCTTCATCTGTCGGAAGTTCGTCTGTGTACTTCTGCAGAAATGCCTTTACAGTCTGCCAGATCTTCTTTACCGGAAGGCCACAAAGATACATATTTTTCAAAATGCTTATGATCTCATAGGCTACAAAAAGGATCGCGAAGAACTCCATTGTTCCGATCCTGTCTACCGCCATTACTGCGCGCACTTCCTGCGGAATGAAACCGATCAGGTTTACCGCTACAATATGATCCACCGTAACCAGTGCAAGAAGGCAAACTAACATTCCGCATTTTCTGATCGCGCCGTTGATCCCGAAATTAGAATTGAACCTTCTTTCCTTGATCGCGCGAAGAACTCCGAAAATCGTATCAATCACCACCGCGTTCAAAACTAACTGCAAAAATGTGTTTCCCGCTGCTTCCGCATAGATATGAATTAACTTTTCCATGTTTTTCACCACCTTTCTTTTATAAAGATAATAAAAGGAAAGGGCGGCAATTTCTGACCTGTTTTCAGGCCGTCGCCTTCCTTTCCTTGATTTCTTTTATTTTCTCCTGTGTTTCCTCTATCAAAATATAGCTGTCTGCGTGTTTCATGTGGCCGAACCTGCTTTCGATTGAACGATCGAAGTCTTCCAGTTCTACTTCCCCGGTGTCGAAGGCTTTTAATAATTTCTTTAGGCGCCGCATGGCGTCCTTTCTTACCCTCTTGTGATCTTTGAAATGAATATACCCTACGAAGTTTATTCCGTTCTTTGCTGCAAGGATCGTTGTCTTCGGGTTCAGTTCCAGTTTTAATTCCCGGCGAAGAAATTCTTCTATCAGTTCCAGAACGTGCCGCAACTCTTCCGGATCCTCTGATAATATTATAAAGTCGTCCATATAACGAACATAATATTTCATTTTCAGGACGTGTTTTACATATTGATCCAGTTTGTTCAAGTATACATTCGCGAATAACTGTGAAGTAAGGTTCCCGACTGGTATTCCCACGCCCGGCGGGAAAATGCCGTTGTGATCTATGATCCGATCCAGAATTTTCAAAAGTGCTTTATCTGAAATATACCGTCGGATCTCTTTCTTTAATACGTCGTGCGCTACGCTCTGGAAATAGTGGTGTATATCTCCCTTTATTGCATAGATTTTCTTCCCCTGTACCACTTCCAGTTTATAAAGCCATTTTGAAAGGGTGTCGCTTGCTTCGTGCGCGCCCTTCCCTTTCCCGCAGGCGTATGAATGGAAAATGAACCGCTTTTCAAAAATCGGTTCAATGATATTTACGATCATGTGTTGAATTACACGATCGAAGAACGGAAGCGCCATAATAATTCTTTCTTTTGGCTCCCACACTTTGAAAATTCTATACTTCCCCGGCGTATAGTCTCCGCTTTGTATGGCGTCTATTGCTTTTTGAAGGTTGTCTTCCCTGTTCTGTTCAAACTCCAACACTTCCGGGCGAAGTCTTTTACATTTCCGGGCCTTCATGTACGCTTTGATCGCGTTCGGGAAAGTACAGATTTTACCTATTAAGTTTTTAATTGTTTTCATGTTTGCCCTACCGCATTTCACCCCATTTCAGGCCTACTTTTCGGCGGTGCCTTTGTTCTTTCGTCCGGCTTCTCTCCGGAACGGGAACGGCCTTCCGGCCGTCTGTGCAAACCGTCTGACTATATATTTTGATTATTCATATATAACCCTTGCCGTGGATCCGGAGATCGCGCGGTCTATGCGATTTTACAAGTCACACACGCACCACACGCCAATGTTGCCGTTGACGTTCCACGGGTAATTGTTGGCGTTGACCGCGCGCGAACCGTCGTGAACGCCGTTGTTCCAATTGCCGCCGCCAATGAGCGCGTGAAGTGCGAATTAACGGTTGCCCCAAATTTTATTATTTTCTCTTATTTTCTGCGATCGACTTTATCAGGCCGCCGATCTGCGCGCCGATCGCTCCGGTCTGTTTGGCACAATAGAAATAGGCGTCTTTGTTCATGGCCGAATATCCCAGATCGTAAGCAAGCCGGATCTTTCGTACCAGTCGTCTTTTTAAGCGGTCGGCCGCGTATAGGTGACTTGCTACCTTTGTGATCTCAAACATTTCTATTTCGTCCAGTATTCCGTCGATACTTTCCCGAATATCCTTTTGCAGCGTGAATTTTTCATAGTGCGGAAATTTCTTCATTTTCTCATGAAGGTACACTGAAAAATCATAGGCCATTTGGTGCGCTTCGGTGTGGGTGTAGTCCATTTGTGCGGTTTCCTCTTTCCCCTGCGTCGCGCTTTTACTTCTGCTTTGATATGCCATGTTCTATTCTCCCGGAAAATAGGGGCTGCCCTTTCGGGCGCCCCTTCTGCTTACTGCGCGTCACACACGCACCACACGCCAATGTTGCCGTAGACGACCCACGGGCAATTGCTGGCGTTGACCGCGCGCGAACCGTCGTGAACGCCGTCGTTCCAACGGCCGCCGCCAAAGAGCGCGCGAAGCGCGGTATTTGACGGAATATAGGCGTCACCATAGCCCGCGCCCAGTACGTCGTACCAGTTCCATGCAGAAGCCGTAGGATCCAGACAAAATTCATCAAGCCACTTCCAAACGTTACCCACCAGATCGCGGATATTAAGCGCCGAAATGGCGTTCGCAACATATCCCGTTTTCTGGCGTCCGGTGTTTCCGGTTGCGCTCCATGCGTAGGTGTTGTTTCCGTCCTGACCTTCCGGAGATCCTGCTGCTGCCTGGCAAAATTCCGCATAGGTCGGAAGTCTCTTTCCTACGCGGCGGGCCTTCTCGTTTGCAATATACCAGTTCAGGCCTTCCGTTCCGGTTATCGGGTTCGCGTTATACTTCGACTGCAGGCCCTGACTTCCATTATCAGAAGAAAGGTAAATATCGCCCCACAATCCATTCCCAAGGTAAACCATGCCGGAAGGATCGTCGCACTTCGGGCGGTGCTTTGTGGTCCATACGCTGTTCGGAATAATGCCGTTGTATACGTTACCCTGCCAACCGCTGCCGTTTTCTGCTCCGCTGCTGTTGATCGGGTTTCCAAGCGCGTTCACATAGCGACACTTTCCATAATGGAAACCACCGATCTTTCTGCTGTTGTCTGCTGTGTACCCGGAAGGGTAAGTGGAATTTTTAGAAATTACAAAAACTTCGTCGCGGTCCACGGTGTCGGATCCGTTGGTCGGATCGCAACAATAAATATAATAGTCCGTTCCCATTTCAAACCCGGAACCAGTGTCAAGGTTTGCCGTTGTAAGGTTTGTTAATACGGTTTTGAATACAGAAGAACCGACGGCGATCAAGACGCCGGCCGCGATCGTAATCTGGTTCGGTGTGGCTGCTCCCGCTGCTGTGATATACTGCGCCTTCTGTGATACAATGTCGCTCATGGCTGACAATTTTTCCGTTGTGATCTTTGCCTTCGTGTTCATCATTGTTTCATCATAAAGAAAAAATTTCATGTGTTTTTCTCCTTTCTTACTGCTGCAGGTCTGCTTTGATTGCTTCCAGTTCTTCTTCCGTCATTCCTAACGTGTCGTAAACGGAAGGTGTGTTCGTGATCTTGATTGCTTCGGAACCGGCCGCGATCGTTCTCGAAAGTGTGATCTTTGTCTTTTCCTTCTCTGCCTTTCCGGATCCGTCCGGTTCTCCGTCGATATGCTCCACGCTCTGAATGGTTGCAGTTACGCCGCCGGCCGTAACCTTTGCGCCTGCTGCCGCTTCGTTGCAATATGTAACCGTCACCGTCTTTTTATCCTCTGATAATTCGCGGATCGGGCAAATAATAAAATTCTGGTTTTCGATCGCTTCGATTGCTTCCAGAAGGTCGGCCGCCTGCAACCGTCCGGCGTCCACCATGTCTTTACAGTTCTTCACGTCCTGCGCTGTTTTTAATACTTTCGGAAATCCTTTCATAGTGTCTTTTTCTCCTTTTCTTAATTTTTAGATACATACGCGCCAACATAGCCGCCAACGGCTGCGAAAGCGTTTTTGTCGTAAATGGTGAAGTTCAACGTTTCCGTTGTCTGTGTGTGGTCCAGAACGAAGGTTTTCGGGATAATTAACAGGTTGTCGGCCTGCGGCTCTACTTTGTAGGTTCCCGGCTCTGTCAGGTAGGTTTTGCCGCCTGCTGCATACGTCGCCGTTGTAACCGTTCCGGAATTTTCGTTCGCAATGTCGATCAGGATCGCCGCCGTTTCCTTTGACTGGTTTTCAAACATGATCTTCGTTGCCAGATTTTCAAAGTTTGCCTGCAGCGCATTTACTGAAAACCACAACGCGGCCGCCGCGTCTTTCGATAACTGATCCTTGATCCGGTTGTAAAGATCCGTGAAAAGTTCTTCCTGCTGCCCCGCGTAGGTTTCAAACTGGTTTTCCATGTTGTGAAGGGCTGCCGTTCCCTGATCCTCTAAGTTCGTGATCGTGGACTGGTAGGCGTTGAACTCTTCCGTGATCTGTGCCTGATACTTCTGGAAGAACGCCTGAAACTGTGCTGTGATCTGCGAAAAATCAATTTCTTTTACGGTTGCCATTACCCACCCGCAAACGTCGGCGTTCATTCGTGTATCTGTTATATTGTCCTGTGTGATCTTGATCGCTCCGACTTCCACCCTGATTTCTGCCAGTTTCAGATCGTGGATCGCTTCGGTCCTTGTAATTTCCGGTGCTACCGGGTTTTTGCTGAAACCACCGGTTTCGATCAGAATATAAAAGTCGCGTTCCGTGTCGTCCCTTCGCAAGATCACGTTGTCGATACGGGCCAACGTTCCGGACGCTTTTTCAAGGGTGAAGATCTGCGCCTGTTCAAAATGCTTTGTCTTTCCCTTGATATTTACATAGCCGCCGCCGACGCTTATATTCATACCGTCGCCCGTGGCCGTCACGGCGAAGCAATTATTAAAAACGCCGGTTGTGAAGAATGGTAAAAGCCATTCGCTCATGCTGTCGGCATTGTAAACGCGGTCGCCGTTTCTGGAATTATAGAAATTCGCATACTGTCCCATTTATTTGTCGCTCCAATCTATTTTTTCGGGTAATACGTCGCCCATGGTCGGTACTACATACATTCCCCCGTACTCATACACTTCTTGAAGTTCTGTGATCCTCTGGTTTAATACGATCCCCCATTTCTTTTTCTTTACCGTCACAATATCCCCCAAGTCGTAATGTGTTTTATATTTGAAATTTATGTCCGCTTCGGTTTCGCACTCCACACTTTCAGAAACAACATTCGCCGTCAATGTTTCCCGGCCGCGTTGTGCCAGTGCTGCTTTGTATGCTGCGTCTGTTAATCCTTCACTTTGAATGTCCTTCGCGTCCACAAAAATTTCCCGAAGATCTAACCCGGCGCCGCCGCCAACTTCCACATATACGCGGGCGGCTCCTTCGCCTTCCCCTCCGACGATCGCTTTCGTCCTGTACTGTTGATCGTTATATTTATAAATAACGTTGTTTAGGTTGTTGTAACTCTCCGAAAAGATAACGCGGGAATTGATACCCTGCGCCGTGGTCCTGTCGGTCCCTTTGTAGGTTTCAAATATAATTTTCCTGCTCCGGAAGTCTGGCCGGAAGCGATAACCGATCGTTCCGGCCTTTGCCAGTTTTGTTTCGTAGGTCATAAGGTTTTTCATAGTCGCTTGAAACTCTACTGTTTTCGTGAAACCATTTAATGTTCCCAACTCCACAAGTGGGATCGCCGTCACTCCTGAAAGAAGGTTCCTCATGGCAACTTCTATTTTCCCGGAAAAATTCACGGTTGATTTTATCAGGCGTCGATCCATGTAGGACGAAAGGAAGCGGCCTTTTGCTGTGATCTCGTTTTTCAGATCGCTTTCTTCGTTCTCTATGTCTTCAATCACTCCCGCTTCGCTGCTGCCGCGTTTGGAAATAATGTTTCCTTTTGCCAGTAAGCGAAGGTTTTGTTCTGTGATCGGGGCGTGGATCTCGAAATTTCCCGGTTCGTAATATTTCCGTGTCCAGATCAAAGAAGTGTGGTTTTCGATCACTCCCTTGAAATTCAGATCGCGATCGTAAATTCTTACTTCCATATCAATCACACCCCCAGATAACGGAACCTGTAAGAAACGGTAACGTTCAGGTAATCTTCGCCGGCGTCTGCCGTATATCGGATCGTGTTTGTTCCATGCTGCAACTGTATAAAGTCGCTGTCTTCGTCCAGATACTCGTTGATCTCCTGTTTTACGCCGTCCCTTACAAGGTACACCGCTTTGTTATTTGTTTCTGTGGTAATAATCACCACGTCGCCGGCATTGATAGAAAAGGATCTGACTTCGTTTCCGATCTTGATAAATTCGCCGCTTTCTGCATGATATACGGCCGGGTTTATTACCGGTCCTTCCGCTTCCAGTGTGACGGTTATTCCGATATTGTCCGCGGCGCTGTCGTTCTCGATCTCTTTCAATACTTCGGCCGTTCTTTCCGCGAACGGCTCTTTCTCTTCCAGAAATTCGTGTGGCCATTCAAAAAGGCCCGTCCAACTTGCCATAGATACGGAAATATCTTCAAGATCCCGGAAGAACGGATCCGGGCAAAGAAGGGAAATACTGAAATTTCTAACCACTCCCGCTTCGTCAATGTCGATCCCTTCCACTTTGTAGTCAATTACGCGGGTTTCGCTGCCTTCTATGTAGGTGAAAAGGCCGGTTGACTTCGGTTTGAAGCATTTGTAAAGTAGATCCCTGTTTGCCTGATAGTCCCGTTCCATTTGTGCTGTTATTACAATGTTTCTTTGTTTGGTGGTGCTTCCCTGATACGTGGAACCGTCCACCATGGTATTTTCCGACGTTACAACGTTATTCGACACCGTGTAAATACCGTCTACCGATACAAGGAAGAACGGTTCAAAGGAATAGTTAAATTCCACCTGAACCCCGTCTTCATTCTTGCAAATAATTCTTTTCGCCATTTATCAACCCCCCTGTAACTGTAAAACCATGTTTCGGGTTGCGTTTCGTGTCTGGCGGGCTGTCTCATACGGTGAAAGGGCCTTCGGGCTTGTAATGTTGACGTTCTGAACAAAACTTTTCCCGCCGCCTTCTGCTGTTTCAAGTGCCGTATTCCTTGCCGAAGCCGTAAGCGGTGTTACAACCGCTTCGCCGTTCACCATCTGGATCAACTCCGGGCCTGCTTCTGCCATAATGGCTTGACCGTTTTTCAGAACGCCGCCCTTTGCCAGACGCGGAAGTGATACTTCGCCAACGTGTCCGATACTTACGCCCGGAATATCGTTGATAATGTCGATCGCGCCGTTAATGAAGCCGATCGCCTTATTCACCGCACGTTCTACGGTTGCAAGGGCGTTGTTCATGGCTGACTTGAAGGCGCCGCCGATTGCTTCACCGATATTCGTTCCTACGTTTGTGAAAATACCTTTGATCGTGTCCCAGATCCCAGAAAAGAAGGATCCAATATTGCTAAACACGTTTTTAATATTCGTGTATGCTTCCGTGAATTTTGTGTAAAACCATGATCCAACCGTTGAAAATACGGACTTAATATCTGTGTATCTATCATTGAACCACTGGCCGATCGCGGAAAATACATTTTTCACGTTCGTATAGGCATTTTGAAACATGGTTTGAAACCACGTCGCCACGGTTGACATGGCGTTTTTAATGTCCGTCCACCGGGCCGCGAACCACTGGCCGATCCCTGAAAAGATCGTTGTTATTGCCGTGTAGGCTGCGCGGAACTTGTCCGCAAACCACGTGCCGACGCCTGAAAAGATTGAAACAATCCCGGACCATATATCAGAGAAAATTTTCTTCACGTCAACGCCGAACGTCTGAAAGAATGTGATTATATAATTCACTACCGCCGTTATAAGATTTTTCACAATCTCGATCAGATTTTTCAGTGCTGCTTCTATGTACTGGCTGAACCCGTCCAGATCGCCCCGGAATAGTGCCATAAACGCGCTGGTAATGTTGCTTACAAAGTCGATCGCATTTTTCACCGCTGAAATGATCGGCGCTACTGCTGAAAGTGCGCCCTGTATTACCGCCATAACGTAGGTTGTGAAAAACTGGAATACAGGCTTCAATTTTTCCATTAAATTTTTGAAACTTTCGCCCAACTGCTGCAAGATCGGTTTTATTTTCTCGATTGTTTCCGAAACGCTCTTTTTAATCTCTGCGAAGGCTTTATTTACCATTTCGCGGAACCAGTCGCACTTCTTATACATCAATACGAAGCCCGCCACAAGCGCCACCACGGCCGCGACAACGGCCCCGATCGGGTTTGCTGATAAAATAGCCCACAAGCCTTTCCCGGCCGTTCCTGCCGCCTTGAATACGCCCGATATTTTAGAAAACGCCCCGATCGCCTTCGATACTCCCGAAGAAAGTTTCCCGAAAATAATTAAAGCCGGTCCGATCGCCGCCACTACCGCGCCAATCTTTACGATCGTTTCTTTCTGCGTGTCGTTCAGGTTCTTAAACCACTGTGAAAAGGCTTTTACCTTTTCCACTACACGTTCCAGAACTGGCGTTACTGTCTGCATTAAGGTATTTCCAAGATCTGCGCCTGCTGCTTTCAAATTGTTAAGCGCGACTTTTGCCTGATCTGGCGGATCCAGTGTCGCGTTGAATGTGTCTTCGACTACGTTTCCGTAATCTGATAAGGCACCGGAAAGATCGTCAATAGAAAGGCGGCCTTCTCTGATCGCCTGCGTCATTTCGGCGGCGCCCTTCTTTCCGAATAACTCCGTCGCTGCCTGCAGTGCGTCTGTTTCGCTGCTTGCGTTTTTGATCTTCTCGATCGTTTCGCCCAGTGCGTCTTTTAGATCCTTTCCGTCCGCTGTCGCGTTCTGCTGCGCCTTCTTCAATCCTGCAAGCGCTGTTGTGGCGTCCACGCCGTTCGCTTCAAACTGTGCAAGTAAATTTACCGAAGACGTGAGATCAAGGCCCATTTCCTTTAATGTGGCGCCGTTGGTCTGTAATGTATTCTGCAGCGTGTCCATGGAAATTCCCGTGTCTTGCCCTGCTTTTGTAAGAAGGCCCAACACTTCGCCGGTGCGGCTGCTGTCAACGCCGAATTTCGTCATTATGGCGTCTACGCTGTCGATCGCGCCGTTTAAGTCCGTTCCGTTGATCTCTGAAAACTGAATGAATTTTGAAGAAAGGTCTTCAAGTTCTTTTCCGGTAGAACCGAAGCGGGTGTTTACCTCTCCGATCGCAATTCCGGCCGTTTCCGCTTCTGTTGGAAGCGAAGTAAAAACGGCGTCCATACTGTCTTGTAAGCCGTCCAACGCTTCCCCAGAAGCGCCCGTTTTTGTTATGATCGTATCGTAACCGGCGTCTAATTCATTAAATGCCGCGATCGAAGCGGTCCCGATCCCCGCGATCGCTCCTGTCACTGGAAGAAGTTTCTTTCCCAGTGCTTCGGACTTTTTGCCAATCTTTCCGGCGATCTCTCCCACCTTTTCAAGTGTTGAATTGCTGTCCTCTGCTGCCGTTTTCAGGTTTTTCAGGTCTGCTTCTGTCTTTACGATCTCTCTTTGCAAAGCCCGGTACTGTTCTTCCGACACTTCGCCGTTTTCAAACTGCTTCTGAACCTGTGCTTCTGCTGACTTCAAAACGTCCAGTTTTTCAGAAGTAGCGGCCACGGCTTCTTTTAGAAGCGTCTGTTTCTGTGCCAGAAGTTCCGTATTTTTCGGATCCAGTTTCAGGCCTTTTTCGACTTCTTTTAATTCTTTCTGCAGATCGCGCGACTGTTTATTGACGCCCGAAAGGGCTTTATCTAACTTCGTAGTGTCGCCGCCGATCTCAATGGTAATTCCTTTTATTGTGCTTGCTGCCACCTGCTATTCACCGCCCCTTCGTTTGAACTTCTCGCGAATGGCCTTTCGGTCCGGTTCTGTTTGTGAAATTCGCCAACAATTTTCAAGGTATTTTCTGCCTTCCTTTGTCTGGTTCATTTCGTGAATAAACGCTTCGCGCATGAAGAAAAGGTATAGATCAAGGTCCAGTTCTTGCACCTGCCATATATTCAAACCGGTGTAGTCAATCACCAGTTTTTCGCCGCGTGTGAGTGTTTTATAATACACCCCTTCGTTATCCCCGCCGGGATAGAAGGGGATCTTTAGTTTGGGTTATTCTTTACGCCGCCCGCGAACTCCATGTAAGCGTCGATCAGTGCTTCCATTTCCTCGGTGTCGTAATCGTCCGTGATCTCTTTCGTCGTCACCTGCTCCCCGGTCATATTGTGGGAAAGAATTTCGGCGCAAAGGCCGCCCAGTGTGTCCATGGCGTCTTCTGCCGTCATGCTGTCCGTGTCCATTTCCTGCAGTGCTGACAGTTTTTCAAACGTCTTTTTCATAGGCATTTTCACGATCAGTTTTCTATTATCTTTCAGTGTTACGGTCATGAAGGAACGCTTCACCTTGTTAAAATCAAAACTTAAATTCGCCACGCTAATTTCTCCTTTCTACTAAATAACGGCAAGGCGCACCCGCCGCCCTGCCGTTATGGTTTCATTGTTACAATCCTGCTGCTTCGCTCTCTGTCATTTCCTCTTCGTACATAAGAAGGGTTCCTTCTTCGTCCATAGGAAGGGCTGTGATCTCTTCGTCCACAACGGTTTCTTTGTCTTTCTCGAAAGAAATTGTAAATCCTGCCTGATTGTTTCCGACGATCATCACCCAAATATCGCCGTCCACTGCGTCTTTGTGGTGAAGGCAGATAACATAACGCGCGCCCTGTCTGTTGTCGATACCGCCGATCTTTACGGTGCGGCGCTTCTTCGCCTTGTCTTCTGTAACTCTGGCGGTGTCGCAAAGGTATTTGAACTTGTTCCCGTCAAAGGTCATAATTCCCGTTTTCAGGGTTACTTCCTCTTCTGTTACGATCGTTTTGCTCTTCTTTCCAGTGTCGTCCTTTGCTGTGTAGAAAGAAGGTTTGTATTCCACGGACGCGCCGCCGGAAATATAGGCCATTAAATTTTCAGGCTTGCAAATATCTGCAGTCACCGGAACGGTTGAACCGTCGAAGGCCTGAATATACACATCAGCGCTTCCAAGAATTATTCTTTCCATGCTTTGTTCTCCTTTCATTTTTTCTGTGTGATCGTGAAGTCGTAGGCCGTCTGTGTTGTGTCTTCCTGTGGTATCTGTGCTTGATACTTCCGAAACTCAACGTCGAACAAAACCTTTTCTTCGATCTGCTTTTCCAGATCCGGATCTGCTTTTCTCTCTGTGTAAAGTTCCAGTGATCCTTCAATCTCCCGGATCCGGTTTTTGGTATCGTCGCCCCGCTGCCTTTCCGTGGAAAGGTACACAAGAAACGGGGGATCCGGTACCGGTTTTTTATTTGTTGCTGTGAACTGATTTCGCGCAATCGGAAGGCCTAACCCTTCGGCGCGTTTTATAATCTCTTCAAACGTCGTCACCTTCCGATCGCTCCTTTCACTTTGTCTTCAAATTCTGCCACGGCTTTTTCCTCTACCGGGCGAATATGTTCGATCGCTTTTACTCTGCGTCCGTCGCGGCCGACGTGTCCTTTTTCAAGAAGGTGTGTCAACTGATAATCGGTTTTGTTGTAAACCGTGTTTCGTTTGGAACTCTTGCTTTCGTAAGTGTTCTTTTTGGCCCACCCCTTCGCATAAGATCCAGTTAAAACCGGGCTTGTGCTTTTCAACTCTTGAACGGCTTCTTCGGCCACTTCGTCGGTTCTCTTGCTGCTCTTTCCACTGTTCTTCATAGTCCGGAACCTGCAGCGGGTGTTCTTTCTCAAAATTTTTTCTTGCTTTTTTCTGTATGTCGCGATCCAGTTCCACCGGGAACGCTTCTTCATAGTCGTAATTATCGAATGTCTTTCTTTTCATGTTCCCCCGCCTTTCCCTTCTCTCCTTCCTCTACGGATCCAGATCTTAAAATATAAAAATATACTTCGTTGATTTGCTAATACCCATTACAAGGACGGTAAAGGAAAATACTTTATATATAAGAAGAAAGTCTGTTCGACTGCTGCCGTTTTCTTCCTGCTGCTGAATTGCCCGGCCGCTTCTATTTTTGCGTCCGGGCTTTCATTTAATAGAACATTTGTTCTTTATTTTGTTGCTGTCTTTCGTGGCTTTTCTTCGTGCTTCACTGTCAGGCCTGTTTCGCCGTCGTTAATATGCACCGCTTCCGGAAGAAGAACAACTTCCTTCGTTTCTTTGGAATACATCATTTCAAAACACGGCGCCGTCTTGTTTCCTTCTGGCGTGAAGCACGCTTCGATCCGGATCTCAAAATCTCCCGGAAGGCCTTCTGTGATTTCTCTAAATTGTGCAAGTGTAACCATGGTCCTTTTCTCCTTCTTCATTATTCAGTAATCTTTCTATTTCCGGCGGCAACTCTCCGAAGATCCGCCGGCACTCTATAAGGGCTTTGTAAAGTTCGGCGTATTCCTGTGCCGCTTCGTCAAGTTTCCTTCTGTAATTGCGGCCCGCGTCTCGCTCCTGTTCCAGTAGTTCTTTCAGTGCTTCTTTTTCTGCGTTCAGGTTGTCCGTTGTCTCGAAAAAGGCTTCTTTATACTCTTTCAGTTCCTTTTCTGCTGCTGCGGCCCGGCCTTCTGCTGTTGTGCGGTCGTAGTCTTCCGCGTCCACGCTTTCAACTAAATATATAAAACCGTCGGTGTTCCTCTGTCCGGTTGCTTCTATCTGTAAAACTACCTTTTCAGGGTTCTTTAGTTTCGCTGTTCCCGTTACCGTGTAAATACGGCTTTTCTCATGCGTCTTTTTCATTGACTTTTCCCGCCTTTTTGGTATAATGATTTTAGGTTAGATTTCCAATGAACGGACTTGAAAAGGCCCCCGCCTTTCAAGCCCGTTTTTTGTTACTCATTTTCAAGTCTTTCACGTTCCCCCGCGCTGATATAGTGAAGAACCCGTAAGATCTGGCCGCGCTGTTCTCTGGTAATTTCTCCGACTGCTGCCGCCTGATCCGCGGTTCCTGCATAATATCCGGCGTGATATTCCAACTCCTGCAGTGTCCCGCAATTTGTCAGGGTGAATATTGCCAGAAGAATTTCGCTTGTTCTCTTTCTCTGCCTTCTGGCCTTGCTGTTTCTTCTTGCGATCCTGATCACTCTTTTAATTCTTTTCCACATGGTTAGATCTCCTTTTCTCAAATTCTGCCTTGTCGATCGGGTTTGCGTATGGGTTAAAACCGAACATTCCGGCCGCGTGTCTGTACGGAACCGGGTTTACTGCCTTGTCGTCTATGTAAATGTCGGCGTTTATCTTCCTGCAGTCGTTCTTGTATAGGTCAATCAGTTCTGGAAGGTTCGCGTTTACTGTGTCGAATGTCAGGCCGCGGGCCTTGCACCACTCCACCGCTTCTTCCAGAAGGTCGCCTTCTCTGTTTGTCCATAAGATCAGGCGGGCGCCTGCTGCCTGCTGTTCTTTCAGGTGTTCGATCAGGATCTCGTTTTCCTCTCCAATCTCCGGCCACGCCTGCTTGCAAAGTGTCCCGTCAAAATCTACGGCTATTACCTGATTTCCGTTAAGGTCCATTAACTCGCCTTCCTTTCCTGCTGCCGGTCTGCCATTAAAGACAGGTTAAGCGGCTTCATATTTCGGATCGCGTCGTTTAGCTGCGTTTCATTCGTGATCCCCATTTCTGCCAGTGCTGCTTCGATCGCTTTTCTCTGGTTCATAATTCACCCCGCCTTTCTGTCTCTGATAAGCATTGATCCACGGCCCGAAGGTCTATACTGCTAATAATGCCTTTCCGGGCCATGGCTGCGGTTTGTATCGCTTCCACGGCCAGATCAAGGGCCGTTTTATAAATGCCTGTTAATTCTTCGTGCAGTGCTTCCGGATCGTGGTTTTCTTTCACGCCGATCCAGAAATTATTCATTAAAATATCAAGGTTTCCCGCTTCTTCCTTTGCTTCCTCTGCTTCTTCCAGAATTACCGCGAAGGCTTCATGTGTGGAATTAAAAAGCGGGAACTTCTGGTTTGCTGCTTCCAGTTCCTTGTCGATAAGTCCGTAAAGGTCGCGTTTTACAACGTCGCTCATGGTTAGATCTCCTTTCTGTCTCTTAAACAATGCCGTGATAATTATTTTCGGCACAAATACGGTTGAAGTCGTCCAGAAGGCCGTCACGGTACCGGCTTACTTCTAAGGCCTGATAACCTGCGTCGTAAAGGCTGTTTTTTATCGCCTGCCATTTTGCGCCTATGTATGTTTCCAGATAATCGTTAAAATAAACCGTGTTCGGCTCAAATACTGTAAGGCCCGTTTTGGGATCTGTGGTCCTGCGTCTACGCTTCTTCTTTGCCGGTTCCTCTGCTGCCGGCGTGTTCTGTCTCTTCATGCTCTTTTTCCTTTCCGAAAATAACCACCATAGACGGGAACGGCGCCGCGTCCTTGCAGCCGCCGAATTTCAGACGGCCTTTAATGAAGCGAATTTCCGCTTTGTGGTATATGTAATCGTGAAAAAACCTTGTGTCAGTGCGCGCCGGAATAAGTGCAACGACAACCGTTCCGGGCTTCTTCGCTTCTTCGTAGCACTTCCGGATCCATTCGCCCGTTGATGTTCGGCCGTATGGTGGATTGCAGAAGACGCGACGCCCCCCCCAATCCTTCAAAAGTCCGTTTTCCTCTTTTGTGAAATATTCCTTACACTTCGCGTTTTCTGCGTCTGCGCAAGGATCCAGATCGAAGTGAAATTCTTCGTCCAGTTTGTCGAAAAAGTCCTGTGGTGTCGCCCAGTCTTCCTTTGTGCTACTGAATAGGGCTTTGCTTAATTGTGCCATGGTTAGATCTCCCTTCATTGTTACCACTGGCCTTCTAATGCTGCGCATTTCCCGGCCAGAAAATAGTTATAATCTTTGCAATGCTCCGGGCCTTTACATTCCTTCTTCTTTCCTTCGTAAAATTCCCGGCATAGTTCGCAAAATTCACATTCGCTTTCTTTTCTCATTTTCTAAATACCGCCGATATTCATGATCGTTAAAATCACAAATACAACCGCCGCAACCGCAAACAATAAAATAAATAATATGATCCAGTCTACAATGTTCATTTTTCGCCTTTCAAATACAGATCTTGTAATACAGTTTCATTTCCAGATCTGAAAACTTATAGTCCGGCGCCTGTTCCGGTTCGATCGGGGCCATAAGGCCGCGCGCCTTCCAATCCTTCGCCCGGATCTCCGGATCTATTCTGAAAGATACCATTTCCGCTTCCAGAATGTCCGGTGAAAGGTCCGCGGCGCCTTCATGAACTAAGGCGCCCTTGTAACCTGCGAAAAGGACTTCTTCGCCCTTTACAATCTTGATCCGGTCCGGGTTCGTTATCTTTTCCAGAAAATCTTTTACCGTAATCATGCAGTCACCGGATAGATCCAGATCTTGAAGATATACTTTCCGGCGTTCTCTGTATCTGCTGCCGGCTGAATGAATTTCACTTCGCGATCCAGTAATTCTTCGTGATCTCTTATTTTTACAGATCTATCTTTGAAGGCCGGTTCTGTTTCGCCTTCTTCGATAATGTGTAAAACCTGCGCCGGTCCTACTAAGGTTAAAAACTCTTTCAAAGGCAAGTTCATTTTTCCTTTCATGCTGTGTTCTCCCTTCCTGCTAATTTCTCGAAGTTGCTATTCCAAGTTCTAACGCGATCCGGAACATTCCTTCGGCCTGTTCGCGCGGAACTCCATTTTTCACGCTGCTTTCGATAATCTCCGAAATTGCAAACGCCAACATTTGCGCGATCAGATCGCTATCCCCTACCACCTGCACCAGTGGCGGCTGGTTCTCGTCAATGCTTATTACATGGAACCCGGCCTTTTCTTTTAATCTGAACGCCTGTCCTTCTTTCAGGCGGGCTTTGAACTCTTCTTCGGATCCCGCTTCTTTCAGGTCGTCAATAGAAGGCGCCTTCTGTCCTTCTTTCTTCATGCTCTGCCCCCCCCCGAAGCCGAAACGGCCTTCAATGAAGGTTCTAAATGCGTCGTAATTGTTGTTGCTCATGGTTCGATCTCCTTTTCTTATAAAAATTCTTCTACAATCTGCCGGGCGAAGTCTTCCGCTTCCTCTTCGTCGTATGCTTCGTCGTTGCAATATTGAAGCCAGTGTTTCCATTCGTGGGCCACGGTTTCGATCATGCTTTCTTCGCCGCCCGGTAAGTCGTCGGCAATATAGATCTTTTTTTCTGGTGGAACAAATACGCCGAAGCCTATTGATCCGTCCGGTCCTTCTATGCTGTCGTAGCCTTCCAAGAACTCCACTTCTACTTCTCCGGATCCTTCCGGCGGTGGGTAATGCTTCCGCAAGTAATCTACAACGCCATATTTTCTTTTCATTTGCCGTTTTCCTTTCAAAATAATGTCAACTGCTGCGCCGTCTTCTCTGTCTTCTGGTTGCACCATATAACTTCCCGGCGCTGCTGCGCGTTCTGTGCGTAATTTATCCGTTCTTCCCGGTACCAGTCTTTCAGGCGTTCTTCGTATAGTGGCGAAGAATAACCGCTGATAATCGCCGGGCCTTTATGCTGCAGCAATGCTTCCAGTAATGCTTCGTGATCTTCGTCCGTCATTTCGTGCCGATACTGTTTCCGGCATCTGGTAGAAAGAACGTAAGGTGGATCGCAATAGATCAGAACGTTTTCAAAATTGAACTTCCGGATCACTTCTACCGCCGGGCGGTTCTCTATCTGTACGCCCCGCAGGCGTTCCGCTGCTTCCATTACCTTTTCCGGTATCTTGCACCAGTCCGCGGCCGCGTAGGCCTTTTCCCTTCCCTGAATGTCCAGTTTCCACCCTACTTTCTCGCCCTGCGTCCTGAACCCGTGGCCCATGTTTAGGCGCGTGTAAAACAGAACTGCTTTTTCAAGGTCGTTTTCCGGTTCTTTCTGGTATGCCATTTCGTAAACTTCCCGCGAATATGGCGTGAAGTATATTTCACGGGCCAGACGTTCCGGATCGTTCCGGATCTGCCTGAAAAGGTTTACCACTTCGCCGTCAAGATCGTTTATTGTCTCAATGTCTGATCGTGGTTTATTGAAGAAAACGCCGCCGGAACCGAAGAACGGTTCTAAATAACTGTGACATTCTGGAAAGTGTGAAATTATCCAGTCCGCGGATCCCCACTTGCTACCCGGATATTTCATAAGCGCTTTCACTGTTTATTCTGGTTCGCAAGGTGTACGCCGAAGGCCACAAGGCCAACCGTTGCGGCGACTGCTCCCGCGATAAAACAAATAATTCCTACTGCTACCATGTTTCGTTCTCCTTTCTACCCTCTGCAGGTGGCTTCCTCTGCCGCTTCCAGAATACTTTCCGCGGTTATTTCCGGCGGTTCCTTTTCCGTGTTTTCCTGTTCCTGTTCTGTGGCTTCCTGCTCCTGTTCCGTGGCTTCCTGTTCTGCTTCGTCCTCTGCCGGTCCGAACTTCGCTTCGATCTCTGCGGTTGCTTCCTGCAAAATCTTTCTGAACTCTTCCGCGTCGAAGTCCACCTTTACGACGCCCAGAACGGTTTCCTTTTTCTCCGGAATTTCCGGAACCTCTTCTTTCTTCCCGGTCATTGTTTCCCTGATAAACCGGTGTGGAACGTCACAATTTACGGCGTTCATAAGTGTTTCATACTGTGCCGCCTGCTTTACCAGTGCGAAGAACTGTGAAAACTTCACTTCGGTTCTGTCTTCTTTCGCGAACGCGTCAACTAAACTCATTTTGTTAGTTCTCCTTTCTTTGGGTGAAATTGTATCTATAAAACAGGCGCGGCGCCTTGCGTCGTCCTCTTTTATAATTAAGGTGTCTTATTACCTGTCGGATCCTGCCGACTTCTTCCGCGGTCAGGCCGTCGCCGGTAATCTCGAAAATAACTTTTCTTTCCGGTCGTTCTTTCATGGCTTCACTATTCCTTTCATAATTTCCAGAACGCGGGTAAAAGAACAATTCCGGAAGCGCGGATCCTTTTCATATTCTGATCTGGCTGTTATGTAGCCGTAATGTGGGATCGTAATGTCGGCATGAAGGCCGGCGTTCTTCGGATCGTAGGGCGAACCGTTTCGGAACTCTACCCGGTGGCCGTTCGCTTCTATTGTCAAGGCTCTTTTGTTGACCTTCGCTCCCGGTACGTCGTGCAGCGCTGCCGTGAACGTGTTGAAGTCGTCTTCCGAATACTTGCGAAGGCTTCTAAAAATAATAATCTTCGTTGCAAATTCTCCTTTCTTCCCCTGCTGCCCGCTTCCGTGGTAATATGGAAGTGAAAGGGGGTGTTCTTGTGATTGATGTTGAAAAACTGGCTCGCGATTTGGCGATCGTGTCGCTCTCTCAACGTCTGGCGGTTGAATATAAGGGAAAGCCGCTTGACGAAGGGCAAATTTACGGTTTATACAAAGATTGCTTTGATAAGGTACTGGATCAGATAAACCGTGGAAGCCTTGACACCTAAAGCGTGTCTTTTTTCTGGAATGGCGTCCGCATATCGCAAGCGATCGAAGCGCTTGTAATGCGGGCGTTTATTCTTGAAACAATGTTCTTCACCTGCTGCACTGTGAAGCCTTCTTCTTCCAGATATTCAAAGAATTTACTTATTGCCCTGTTTTCTCTCTTTACGTCTCCGGCACTGTCGTACATGAAGGCGGTTTCTTCTGTGTTCAATGGTTCACGCTCCTTTCTACTCTCTGTCGCCTGTTGTTTCTTCAATAGGCGGCGTTACTTTGTGGCCGTGCCAGTCTAACGCGTATTCGTTCGGCTGACACGGTGTAGCGCCTACCCACCGTGAAAGCTGCTTTCCCATTCTGTCTAAAATGTCCTGTACTTCCGAATATGTTCTTCCGGTGCTAATCTCTTTTAACTTCTGGTAAGCCAGAAGATCTTTTTTGTTTTCTCTTTCTCTTGCAATTTTCAGAAGTGCGTCTGTTTCTTTGTCCACCGGTTCACGCTCCTTTCATTTTTGCTATAATCGGCCATTTTATAAGGGTGATATTTTCGGGCGTGTTCTTGTTAATCGGCTTTCACGCGATCCGACGGCTGTTTTTTGTCGGGAACTTCCAAACCTTATTTACTTTCGCCTTAAAAGTAAAAAACCTGTTATCCTTCATGGAACTTTTTTAAGCGTTCGTGTTCTCCACCGCTGTTCTGTTTTCACCTTAAAAACTGAACCGAAAACCTGTTGACCTACTCCGAAAATATAACCTTTATAAAATGGCCGATCTGTCGACCCGTATTATCTCAAAACTTCACATTGTGCTTTGATTGCGCTGTATCCGTCTTTTGTCTGACCGCGTTTCATTTCCCTGTAAATAGTCGCCACATGAACCCCGGTCGCTTCTGCAATCCGCTGCGGCGTCTGCTTCTTTTTTGCCATATTTTCTATAATTTGGCGTTTTTCAAAAGTTAAACTTGTATACGGTTTTTTGCTCATGCTCTCACCTCTCCTTCTTTATGCGTAAAAAAACAATGCGAAGGGTTGCTATACCCCGCCGCATTATCGGAATTTTTCTATTTTTTTGTAAAAAAATAAATGCGGCAAAAGGTTTTTCAACCTCTTTTCGCATTTATTTTAAAACCCTACGGTAAAGTCATTCAAAGTACTTTCCCGGGTGTCCCATTCTTATCATCTGAATCGACATTTCTATCTCTGCCAAGAGCATGATCAAACTCATCAAGAACATCCGTCATCAGGCCTTCATCGAGCCGACTTCTGCACTCTGCAACCAATACAGCCGGAATTCCATAAAATGCTTCTGCAATACTGCCTGTAATAGCACCAAGTGTGTCAGTATCTCCACCAAGTGATACTGCATTCCGTATGGCATCCTCAAAATCTTGGGATTCCAGAAATGCAATCATTGCCTCCGGTACTGTTCTCTGACAAGTCTCATCCATATGATATCCCGGTCTGATTTCATCAAGTGTTCTATTAAGATTATAATGAAACTCCCTCTCAATATATTCTTTAATCTCTTCTTTCGAGAATCCATTCCTAGCCATGTATATTGCACTGGCTGTTGCCTCTGCACCCTTAATGCCTTCCGGATGATTATGTGTCACGTTTGCTGTCGCTCTTGCTACCTCTCTTGTTCTTTCCATCGAATCATAAAGCCATCCCGCTGCTGACACTCTCATGGCAGAACCATTTCCATAACTTCCGTATGGCTTTGGATTGCTTTCTCTAAGCCAATGCCTGAATCTTCCACCATAACTTGCATATGGATATCTTTTTCCCCTATCCTGCATGTTAGTTACTACCGCCTCTTCAATTTCCTTTACTGTAGCTTCCTTTCCGACTGCAAGAAGAGCTTCTCCAACCGCTATTGTCATAACAGAATCATCTGTAAAGTCACAGTCTTTACTAAACAGATCGAATTCCTTTGTTTTATCTCCTCTGTCAAACTCAAATGGACTTCCTATAATATCTCCTAAAATTGCTCCGTACATATATGCCTCCAATCTCCGGAATGCTCCGGCAGCTCTTTTTCTTTGTTACAATATGAGTATAATTGAAAGACATCTTTATATGGTCGCTATCCGGGCGACACTTTTTAGGGCAAAAACAAACGCCGATACTATAAGTACCGACGTAACATATGCACCGATAACAGCAATATCACCTCTTGCAATTTTCCGATGCCTGCTTTTCAGCAAGAAGCTGTTCTTTTCCTGTCGCCCTCTTGATTACCGAACAGCAAAAACAGGCTTGGCTGGATTTGCTATCTTAGCCACTATGCTTTACTCAAAATATCCGCTTAGATAATTTGCCGTATCTTCGTTCACTGCAAAAATCATATCTAAATCATCTAAACCGTAAATCTTAATGCCCATGTAAGAACCATCATATAGTGTGATAGTGGTAACATCATAAAGTGTTCCATCTTTATCGGTCTGTCCCAGTTTGATCGTTTTCTCGTAACTGTGAAGGTACTGAACAGTTACGTTTTCTCTTGTATTAGTTTCCCAATAATTACTATCTTTATTTCCGGTGAATTCTACTAATGCCAACATTCAACAGCTACTTTTATAACACCATCTCTCTTATTCTCGAAAAGATCATAAGCCTCAGCAATCTTACTTAGAGGATAGGTATGCGTGATAAGTGGTTCTGTATTAATCTTTCCATCAGCAATCAGTTGCAATGTCTCATCGCAGTCGCATCCATCTACTCCACCGGTTTTGAAGATAAGATTTTTCCCATACATATCTGGAAGCGGTAATCTCTGTGCTTTATCATACAGTGCAACGATTGTTACAATTGCATTCGGTCTTGCGCACTCCCATGCAAGGCGAAACGTTGATTCAGCTCCGGCAACTTCAAGAACAACATCTGCTCCACCATGATCACTTGTTTTTTTTACAAATTCCTCACATTCTTCCGGAGAAACAGTAAGTACATCCGGATAATGCTTATTAATAAATTGGATACGTTCTTCGTCTTTCTCACACATGATAATATGTTTTGGACTCTTCAGCATAACGCAAAGCAATGTGCAGATTCCTGTGGGACCTGCACCGATGATCAGTACCGTGTCATCTTCTGTAATTTCAGAAATACGAGTTGCCCAGTAGCCGGTAGCCAGTACATCTCCAACAAATAATGCCTGTCGCTCTGTAACTTCGTCCGGAATCTTGTTTAATCCTTGATCTGCGAACGGTACGCGCACATACTCAGCCTGACCGCCATCGATACGGCAGCCAAGAGCCCAACCGCCATTTTGGTCCGTACAGTTATTGACATAACCTTTTTTGCAGAAATAACATTCACCACAGAATGTCTCCACATTGACTGTTACTCTGTCTCCCGGTTTGACATGAGTAACAGCGCCTCCAACTTCTTCAACAATTCCAACCATCTCGTGACCAACAGTAATTCCTAAAACTGCACGTGGAACACTTCCATGCTTGATATGTAAATCACTGGAACAGATACTCGCAAGCGTTACCTTTACAATAGCATCCCTTTCATGCATAATTACCGGTTTCGGTTTTTCTCTTAATTCGAATTTTCCTTTTGATACATATGTATAAGTCTGCATTGTTTTTCCCCCACCATTTTCAAATAGTATAAAGTATTTTTGCTCGTAACTGCTCAGTACCTTCACCGTTACAAGCAAAAATACATTTAAAATCTCCTCCGCTCAAGAAAAGAATCGTATATCAATCACAGCCTTTTTATATTATAGGTTTCCATCTTACGAGTTACAAGCGAAAATAGATAGGAAAAGAAAGTTCCTTGCTTATAACGACTCTCACCGATTGTCAACCTTCTCCGGGAACATATCATGATTACTCATGCGGTTCCAGGCAACCTTTTCCCAATCCGTACCCGGCTTTCCGTAATTACAATACGGATCAATGGACAATCCTCCTCTTGGGAGAAATTTACCCCAGACTTCTATATATTTCGGTTCAAGAAGACTGACCAGATCCTTCATGATTATGTTGATCACATCTTCGTGAAAGTCTCCATGATTTCTAAACGAGAACAAATATAATTTCAAGGATTTACTCTCCACAAGACGTTCATCCGGAACATAAGAAATTGTGATCGTTGCAAAGTCCGGCTGTCCGGTAATCGGACAAAGGCTTGTAAATTCGGGGCAGTTAAACTTGACAAAATAATCATTTTCAGGATGTTTATTCTGAAATGCCTCTAATACAGATGGATTGTAATCCATACTGTACTCTGTTTGCTGATTTCCCAATAATGTTAAATTTTCTTTTTCTCTCATCATTTTCTCCTCTATCTCAATGCCGGATCTTCCATATGGTTTGCCTGAAATGCCGCTGCACGGTCAATGCATGTTCCGCATTTTCCGCAAGGCTTCTCGCCTCCTTCGTAGCAGGACCAGGTCAACTCATAAGGAACCCCCAGTTCTAATCCAATCCTTACTACTTCGGCTTTAGATACATTAACAAAAGGTGCTTCTATTTTAAGCTGATGTCCGGAACCTTCCCATATTGCTTCATTCATAGCCTGATTGAATACCGGCGAGCAGTCCGGATACGCAAAGCCTGCAGAATCATCTGCATGAGCTCCATAATAAATTACTTCGCAGTCCTTGCTCAATGCGATACTTGCCGCAGAAGAAAGAAATAATCCGTTTCGGAACGGTACATATGTGCTTACTGGCTTATCGCCATTGGTTTTTGAAATCTGTTCTGCGTAACTTTCCTCCGGGATGTCTTCCGTAGACTGTTGAAGCAGTGAACAGTTACTATATTGAAATATCTTACTCAAATCCAGGAACAAATGCTCCACACCATAATATTGGGCAACTGCTATTGCAGCTTTAATTTCTTTATCATGTTTTTGTCCGTAGGAAACCGAAAGGGCAATCACCTGGTCTTTCCCATACTTTTGGATTGCCAGTCCCAATGCCGTTGTTGAGTCGATTCCTCCGCTAAAAAGAACTAATGCTTTCATCTCTATCACCTCGCTATTTATACTCCCCGCTTGTCAGGATCCCAGATCACTTTATGTATCTGTATCTGCAACCGTACACCATTCAACCGATGCTTCAACATGAATTCTACTATTTGTACCGGTTCTATTGAGCCAAAAACAGGGCTAAGATAAACATGACATCTGTTGGTCAGATCATAAGTCCGAATCAATTCCAGTGCTTTCAGCAAATCTTCCTGACTGCCGGATACAAATTTTACAGTATCATTCTTTTCAAGCAGTTCCATGTTCTCTGTTATCATATGGTCTTCGCACCCGCTTGACGGTAACTTATAGTCCATTGTAAATACCGGACGTTCTTCACAAAATGCAGCCAGATCGACTGCTCCATTTGTCTCAATCTCAACCTGCAGTCCTGCTTGTAAAAGAAGATGGATGAGATCCCTGATATCTTTTTGCAACAGCGGTTCTCCGCCTGTAAGTGTCACATTGTGAATTCCTGTTCCAAGAACATAATTTAGTATTTCTTCCGGAGTTTCTTCTTTATATGGGCACTCAGGTTCATTAGCCCACATAGTATCACAATAACTACATCGCAGGTTGCACCCTTTAAAACGGATAAAAACTGCAAGTTCTCCTGCACGCGTGCCTTCCCCATTAATACTGGTAAATTTTTCTACTACTTTCATCTACTCTTCCTCATAGACTGCACAATTATTAGGTGTCTCATATACTTCCACATAATGAACTCCATACCCTAAATCTGTTAATTCTTTGTAGAAATAATATGCGAAATTTTCTGCTGTAGGACGAAATGAAACTTCCTCCAAATGAAAATCTTCATTCTGAAGTGCAGCTACGGTCTCTGCTTTCAGAGATCCCGTCTCGTAGATCAGGCTATGGTCAAAGTAATCACAAAGTGCCTTCAGGTCTTTTTTCAGATTACCAAAATCCACTACCATTCCTCGTGTCTGTCCTTCTTGTTCTAACTCCTGACTCTTGATTTTTGCAACAACATTCCAACGATGTCCGTGGATGTTTCTACATTTTCCCTCGTATTTCCAAAGAAAATGTGCTGCATCAAAACTGGCTTTTGTTTGTAAATAATACATATTTCAACTCTCCTGTATGTGAAATGTATGTACCTGTTAAGAGCTATGCATTCTAAATAGAGCAGTTTTTATATATCAGAAAATCCATATCTAATATACAAAAAGCTCTGCGTACTTCTTCGCACGCAGAGCCTGAAATCCTCATGATTAGCCCCGGTTTTATTTTTCGACAGGAAGGTACAAATGAACTGTCGGCTGTTTTCACAGCATGAAAATTATACCACAGAAAGTCAGATTGTCAAATTGATTTATAATATTATGATACTGACTGCCCGATCCATGCTTCTTAAGAGCACTGTCCTAAAAAAGATCCCCATGCCGAAACATGAATTCCCTTTTATTCAAGTATCCCTATCCCCCGGATATATTATCTATATTTACATATAATATCTACACAAAATTTTATGGATTATTTTCGGGTTATTTTCAACCCTCTATGCCTTTCAGACATTGATTTTACCGGTTCGACGCAGGCGATGATATATTTCAGGTATTTTCGTTCCGCATTCGGATCGATGACATTCACAATACTGAGGCTGTAAAGATCCGAACTAAGCTGCAGTGCCTGCTCTTTCAGATAATTTCGGATCTTCTGGTAAGCGATCCGGATATCTCCGTCTTTCTCCCGGCAGACCATCACAACCGTGAGTCTGCCAGGAAGCTCGCGGATGCCCGGACCGGATGCCTGTGCGTCCGCAAAGCTGAAAACTTCCCTATACACATACTGTTCTTTCTGGAAATCCTCCCGTCCGATCGACGCTCCCATAGGAAAGGCCTGTATTCCGGGATGAACACATTCTTTCAGATGTCTGTGAATGTCTGTGGAAATCTCGCTGAAAGAGGTCGCCGGATCTGAGAGTACTTTTGTTACCTTTAATCGAAAAATCTCCGGCTGCTCATACAGTTCCGGCTTTCCTGTATCATTCTTCCGGATCTGTTCCAGCAGTTTTCTTGTATTTCCGATAATTCCGATCCGCCGCTCCAGCTCTCTTTGTTGCGTCAGAAGCGCCGCGTACTGCCGGTCAACAAAACCGTCAAAACGCACTTCTTCCCCGCCAAGCAGATATTCTTTTATATCCTCCACCGAACATCCCAGTCCACGAAAGGTACTGATAAAATAATAGGAGCTGATCTGCGCATAGCTGTAATAGTGATACCCGTTTTTCTCACTTTTCTTCGGCACCAGGATCCCCTGTTTTTCATAATAACGCAGCGTGTCTCTCGTCGTCTGACACATCCTGGCAAATGCTCCCGCGCTGATGCAATATTCCTCTCCCGCCATGTTTTTCCTCCTGTTTTTTCCGACATTTCTATGTTGTAATCCGGTTCCGGATTTGTATTGTTACAGTTTTCTTCTTTTTCTGTATGTTCCCCGTTCCTGCGGTTATTCGCTGTCTTTTGTAACATTTGTATTCTTGACATGGGGGTTACACCCAGCTTTATTCTATCACAGGATAAAAATACACAACACCCTGATTTCAGGGGATTTTATAATAATGGAGTTGAAATATCATGCATACATTAAAGAAACTTTACTGTCGTTGTTTTCAGATCAGTTTTCGCGCTGCCCTGCCGCTGATGCCGTACCGGGAACCGAAGCTGATCGATGGATTTTCCGGTGTACCGAAAGTTTTGCGGAAACATAGCATTACCAGGCTTCTTCTTGTCACGGATCCGGGTGTGTATTCTCTTGGACTGACTACACCGCTGGAACAGATTTTGAAAAAAGCCGGGATCACCTGTATCGTCTACAAAGATACGGTGGCCAATCCTACTTCTGCCAACGTGGAAGATGCCAAAAACCTTTATCTGAAAAAACACTGTCAGGCGCTTCTCGCTTTCGGCGGCGGCTCTTCCATGGACTGCGCCAAAGGAGTCGGTGCCAGACTCGCCCGTCCAAACAAATCACTGGCCAAGATGGAAGGAATCCTTCATGTCATGCACAAGCTGCCCCTGCTGATCGCCGTCCCCACCACAGCCGGAACCGGAAGTGAAACAACACTGGCCGCTGTCATCACCGATGCCGATACCCATCACAAATACGCGATCAACGATTTCAGCCTGATCCCGCACTACGCCGTTCTGGAGCCTGAAGTCACAGTCGGACTGCCAGCGCAACTCACCGCCACTACCGGTATGGATGCCCTGACACATGCGATTGAAGCATATATCGGCCGCTCCACCACGAAGCAGACCCGAAAAGCCGCGATTGAAGCGATCCAGCTGATCTTCCAGTATCTCCCGGTCGCCTATAAAAATGGCAAAAACCGGACAGCAAGAAAAGAAATGCTCCGCGCCTCCTATCTGGCCGGTACTGCATTTACCAAAAGTTATGTCGGATATGTACATGCCGTAGCACACAGTCTGGGCGGTCAGTACGGCATCCCGCATGGACTGGCAAACTCCGTTCTTCTTCCGATCGTTCTCGAAGCGTACGGAAGCGCCGCGCACAAAAAACTGGCTCACCTCGCCCGGATCACCAAACTTTCTTCTTCCCCGGACGATACCACCGCAGCCAATGCTTTTATCGCACATATCCGAAAAATGAACGCTTCCATGAACATCCCGACGACCCTCGCCGGTATCCATAACGAAGATATCCCGAAACTGGCCCGCTATGCCGATAAAGAGGCGAATCCGCTTTATCCAGTTCCGATTCTTTGGGATGACAAACAGCTTGCTTTGATGTATCATCTGGTACAGGAGAAAAAAGAAAAGGAGAATAACAGCCATGCAGAAACAGGACATCGAGACTATACTGGCATCTCAGCGTAAGTTCTTCGCCACCGGAAAGACTCTGCCGGTCCCCTGGCGTCTCGAACAACTGAAAAAATTAAGAACTTCTATGCTTCGCCACGAAGAGGATCTGTATGGAGCATTGAAAAAAGATCTGGGAAAAAGCCGGATGGAAAGTTATATGTGTGAAATCGGACTGACCCTTTCTGAACTGACCTGGATGGAAAAGCATATCCGCAGGCTGACCCGTGAAAAACGGGTTCCAACCCCACTGGCACAGTTCGCCGCAAGAAGTTTTCAGTCCCCGACACCGTACGGCACGGTTCTGATCATGAGTCCCTGGAATTATCCGGTACTCCTGACACTGGAACCTCTGATTGACGCACTGGCCGCCGGCAATACCGTCATCGTCAAACCAAGTGCCTACGCACCAGCTACGAGTGCTGTAATGGAAATGATTATAAAAGAAACTTACCCTCCGGAATATGTCCGTATGATCACTGGCGGCCGTCAGGAAAACCAGGCCCTGCTTACACAGCGTTTTGATAAAATCTTTTTTACCGGCGGCAAAACCGTCGGCCGTGAAGTACTCCGCCATGCCGCAGAGTATCTGATCCCTGTCACCCTGGAACTCGGCGGGAAAAGTCCGTGTATCGTAGATTCCACCGCAAAAATTCCATTAGCTGCCAGACGCATCGTCTTTGGAAAATACTTAAACTGCGGGCAGACCTGTGTAGCTCCGGATTATATCCTCTGTGATGTTTCCATCAAAGATGCCTTGCTTGCTGCAATTCAGAAAGAAATTACCAGACAGTTTGGAGATCGTCCGTTGAACAATCCGGATTACGGAAAAATTATCAACGAAAAACATTTTGAACGGATCCTCGGTCTAATCGCAAAAGAAAAAATAATCTGTGGTGGCGAATCAGATTCTTCTACTCTTCGCATCGCCCCAACCGTCCTCACCGATGTTTCCTGGGACGATCCGGTCATGGGGGAAGAGATCTTCGGACCGCTCCTTCCGGTGCTGACATATTCCTCTCTGGATGAGGCGATCCGCACCGTAGAATCTAACCCCCATCCACTGGCATTATATTTCTTCAGCGAAGACAAAAAAGCGCAGAAAAAAGTACTAGATCTGTGTCACTTCGGCGGCGGCTGCATCAACGACACCATTATCCATCTTGCTACCAGTGCCATGCCATTTGGCGGTGTCGGTGAGAGCGGTATGGGTGGATACCACGGCATGGAAGGCTTCAAAACCTTCAGTCACACTCGCAGCATTGTCGACAAAAAAACCTGGATGGATCTTCCGATCCGGTACCAGGAGTATGTGGGATGGAAAGAAAAACTTTTGCGGATGTTTCTGCGATAGTTTTCTTATTTTTGCACTTCCAAAATTGAAATCCGTAAAATATCAAAAGGTGGTATGTTCATTGTCACGTCAAACAATTGAACACACCACCTTTTCTTTACACAAGCAGCGCGCTAGAGCGTGTCTGAAAAAGGCTTTTCGTGAGCTGCAAAAAAACCTGCAGGATACATTCATTTGTATCTTACAGGTCTATTCTATCTCATTCCTCCCAGAGCTTTCCCTGCCCTTCCTGGCATAAAAAAGCTCCCCCAGTTGGACTCGAACCAACGACACTGCGGTTAACAGCCGCATGCTCTACCGACTGAG
>OLQK01000636.1_pt1 | contig 33771 bp, 29 predicted proteins | sample 1672501 | NCBI WGS metagenome assembly OLQK01 (sample SAMEA3136693, study PRJEB25190) | human gut metagenome | biome: human gut; feature: human-associated habitat; material: faeces | place: Austria | collected 2013
TTCACAGGGAATTGAAAAAAATGATAGATGTATATTATAATTCTATTTTCACGAACTTTTTTAATTGTGCAGCCCTGATTCCCAGTGATATACGACCGGAGGATACATTTATCCATCAGCTATATCTGACACATGGACTGAAAGAAGTGAGTCCGGATGAACTGGAATATGCTTTTTCAGAATTTTTCGGCAATGAGGCGATACTTGATAAGATCGGGGAGATCGGTGATAATTTCTATCTTGAGAACTGGTCACTGGACCGGATCATTTCATATCGGGAAGGAATGCACTGGAGAGAGTATATCGAACTGGTCGAGTATATTACAAACCGTTCTACGTACTGGGAAGTGGATTTCAGTGATATTGAGAATCTGATCGAACTGTTTGTAGAAAGCATAAAGGAATGCCAGGCAAAAGAAGGGACGGTCAGCAAAAGGACACCGTTTGTTCCGGCATATACATTCCGCATATGTATTGGAAGTAAGGTGTTGGATATTGTCTGCAACCGCAATGTGCGTAAGTTAAAGACATACAAGGGCGTCCTGTCTGCCAAGACACAGAACAGTCTGTCAATACAGTTTCTGATCGGTGATTCAACTTCGGAAAGGAATCGGATATCAGAATCGATCTTTTTGCCTGTTAAAATTTTTGATGGAAAGACCAACTATATAGGTGGCAATTCCTATCTGGAAGAATTGAGTTCTTTTTTGACAGAGCAATGTGAATTTATGTGGATATATTAAAGAGAAGGAAGTAAGAGATAATGGATCATATGGAGTATGGACTGGAATTTTGCGAGAAAACACTGATCCCAACCATCAAAAATGTGGTGGATAAGTATGTAGGTACATCGTATTCAATCGAAAAAAAGGGACAGGGTAATTTTGTTACAACGGTTGATAAGAAGATAGAACAGGAACTGATCGATCGGTTTCAGCAGCTGGTGCCGGGTTCCGGGGTGATCGCAGAGGAAACGGAAGCACAATTGGAGCAGAAGTTTAACTGGATTATTGACCCGATTGACGGAACGACTAATTTTATCAATGGTCTGCAGTATGCAGTGTCTGTAGCTCTCGTATATGAACAGCCGGATCATATTCTCTTAGGGGTGGTATATAACCCTAAAGATGATATCTGGTATTACGCATGTAAAGGAAAGGGAAGCTATATCCTGGAAAAAGGAATGGTAACACAGCTGCGAGTCAGGACATTTCCGCCGGATGAAGGGATTGTGGTGTTTGGAATGCCATATGACAGGAGGAAGACAGGGAAGATATTAGATATTGTACAGAAGTATTATGCAATCGCATCGGATATGAAGCGGATCGGACCGTCTTCTCTTGATATCTGTCTGGTAGCATCGGGGAAAGCGAAGATGTATCTGGAACTGGATCTGAATCTGTGGGACATTTCCGCCGGGATATTAATTCTTACGGAAGCCGGTGGGACGTATGTACAGAAAGGGGATCTGTATATTTTTGGAAATGATGATATCCGGAATATTAAAGGTGCGCCGTAAGGCGCACCTTTTTGAACGCAGATAAGCATTCCCCCGCTTTACTGGTAAGAATTATCTTTGCCGGGTCTCTTCAGCTGCCGGTTTATCCATCATACGGAGATATTCATATCCAGGTATGAAATTGTGTTTCTTGTACAGCTTGTAGTATTCTGCGAAGATACGGTTCATGATCTTCGGGATATAGTTCTCATCTGGTTTGAAGAGTATGATCAGATACTGCATGGAGCTGTATCTGGTGCAGATATCTATGGAGCGGATACTCTGATGGATCGAATGCTTCATGCATTCCAGGGCTTCCTCAATATTTTCAATATAGGTCATTTGTTCTGGCGCAGTTTCCATTGTTACCATGACAAGATAACAAGGATACTGATGGCGGCTTCCCAGCCGGTTGATGTATTCGTATGACTTGGCAAACTGACGGTAATCCAGATCCAGTGCACCGGAGTAGTCGCCGCTGCTGCGCAGGGAGCGTGCAATCAGTGTCAGATCTTTATTGAAGGCAGAATCAGAGATGAGTTTCTGTTCTAACTGGTGATAGAAATAGAGATTGCCTTTCCCGTTCTGTTTTACATAGTACAGAGCTTTGTCTGCTTTCGTATAGCAGTCTTCGTAGGCATCTTTTGTAGTAGTCATGCACAGACCTGCTGACAGAGAAGCACTGCGGATTTCGATATCCTTAGCCTTGGCTGCATTGAATTTATCGAATAGAGTGTGAACCTGTGCTGTGATCGTTGCCTCAGTGGCATTTGGCATAAAGAACAGAAATTCATCACCGCCCAGACGACAGACAACTGCGTCCGGTGTCATATCTGACAGTAGTTTACCCAGCAGTTTCAGCGACCGGTCACCGGCTTTGTGGCCATGCGTGTCGTTAATCTGTTTGAGGTTATCCATATCAATGAAGACAAGACAACCGTCGTATTTCTGCATAAACTGAGACACCAGCTTCTCACCACGACTCCGCATCGGCAGTCCGGTCAGAAAATCATAAGTTTCACTGTCCTCGTGTGTTTTCATCGTAGTCATGACATTGGAGATAAAGCGGTTGATATCATTTTCAATTGCGGTAAATCCCAGATCATTTTCCGGATGCAGATAATCAGAATTGATATCTAATCGGTGTTCTTCCAGAAGCATTAAAAAAATCTCCGTAAGTTCCGGATCAAACTGCGTGCCGCTGTTTTCACGGAATTCCCGAATGATAGATGCTTCAGGAAGTGAATTGCGGCAGGAATGATTGGTGTTCATGACATCGTAACCGTCAGCTATGGCTATGATGCGGGCATACAATGAAATATCAGTTCCTTTCAGTCCATCCGGATAACCTTTGCCGTCATAGCGTTCATGATGATGGCGGGCAACATCAGCGGACTGTTTGAGCAACGTGATATTTTTCAAAATCTCACTGCCGATGACAGTGTGCTCTTTTGTGACAGCATATTCTTCGGGAGTCAGTCTGGTTGGCTTGTTCAGAATCGTATCAGGGATACCGACCTTTCCTATGTCGTGCAGATGAGCTGCGTATTTCAGATTCAGAATTTCTTCAGGACTCCAGTGAAGTTCTTTTGCAATCAGTGCAGCATATTCGGCAACCCGATGAGAATGTCCGCGAGTATATTCATCCTTTGCTTCAACGGTGAGAGCCAGGGTCTGCATCATCTGCAGAGACAGACGCTCAGTCTGCTGGCGGCGTTTTTCAAGCGCGCGCTGCTGTCTTTGGACTTCCATATTATGTACATTACGGATGGTGCGAAGTATAGACATAAAGAGCAGAATGATCATACCGATACCCATAAACATACCGGAAATGGACACTACAAAGTAGACAGACAACCCTTCAACGATTGCTGATATCATAACAGCAGACAGTCCGATCAAGGTCAGTCTGTCAAAGCGGATCGTGCCCTGTTTCATACATTTATAAAAGGTAATAAGGGTACTGACAAATGTGACGCCTAAGATGATCTGGCTGATCGGAAGTGTCTCGATATAATCTGCGATGCCGGTTACATGCAGGATCGTACAGACTGTGAAGTTAATGACTGCAATATAGCCAAGAGTCTGATGCAGCTTATGATATCGTCCCTGCTGTACGCTGTCTGCATAGAACAGGATTGGAATCGGAACCAGCATGATCATTACAAAACACAGCGCGGAAAGGATGGACGAATTAGGGAACAGGAGCTGTTTTAGCTTAGACTCACCGAGCATCCAGGTTGCGCCCATGATCATACACCAGCCCAGATATTCTATATCGAATTTGGTTTTGTATACCAGCCCCAGTGCGATACTGAAAAGTACGCTGATAATACCGGAAAAGAGAATGAAGAATGCAATTATAGTCTCTGATCCGTTCTGGTCAAACAGAGAGACCCAGATTTTGGCACGGTCGCCGCAGTATACCGGATTGATCACGCCGGAATACTTATGCGTGTAAGTCGTCAGTTCGATGCGGAGTTCTTTCCCTGCATCGGCAGAAGAGGTATCGCAGAATATATAACGGCTGGCTGAATTCTTGCCAGATAGTCTGGTATCTTTGGTGCTGTATTCGGTTCGCAGTTCGCCGTCAACATAGCATTTGACATCCTGCAGAGAAGAACGAAATGCAATCACATGGGCATTGTAATCATCGGGAAGTGTCGTCGTGAGAATCATAGTCTCTCCGGCGGGAATGGAATAATGTCCGGGTACATCGACAGATTCTGCGGATCCATCTGGCTTTTGCCAGGTAAAACTTCCGGAATAAATGAGAGAGTCTGCTGACATATCAATCATTCGTTCATTTGTCCCAAATATCTCCATAGCTACAAACCAGATCAGGATTGCAAACATCAGGATATAATAGGGGTAGCGTTTGGTTTTACTGATTACGTATTTATCTTTTGTCACGACAGAAATACTCCTTGTATTTTATTGGTGGGAGATGGTTGTTTGTGGTGGGAGCAATCCTTTTGCTCCTGCTATATTTATTATAAGCGGTGCAGGATGCATTTGCAATTGCATGGGAGAAAGAAGTGAAGAAAGGGAAAAGCCCCGGGATACACGGCTGCTGGACCGTATATCCTGGGGCTTTTCGAGATGAAAAACGAGTTTAGTCGATAGCGTTATATTCACCATCGGATAACTTGCGGAAAAGCGGAAGCTTCTGCAGGAAGATGATGTCTTCTCTGTCTGCTGCATCGCCTTCTGCAAGGATCGCGGCTTTCTTAACGACCTCGGCACCTGCATTTTCCATCAGGCACTCCAGTGCGTGGAGAGATTCTCCGGTAGAAATGACGTCATCCAACAGGCAGACTCTTTTGCCACGGATCTTATCGGCGTCTTTTCCATCCAGATACAGATGCTGCTCTCCGGCAGTTGTAATGGAATGAACGGATGCGGATACCACATCTTTCATGTAAGACTTTGTACTCTTTCTGGCTACGATAAATTCTTTGAGACCAAGCTGTCTGCTGACCTCATATGCCAGTGCGATACCTTTGGCTTCTGCGGTTACGATAGCATCCACATTACCGATTTTTTTGGCAAGTGCAGGTGCGCAGGCGCTGACCAGTTCTGTGTCGCCAAGGACTACGAAACTTGCAAATGCCATATCCTCGCTGATCGGGATAAATGGAAGGGTACGATCTACATTACACAAAGTCATATTGTATGTTTTCATAATAACATATTCCTCCTTATAATCCAAGGAACTTAGCTGCAACACCAGCGAGCATTCCGAGGAATGGATTGGTTACTGCTGTTACGACCATAGTTGTTCCGCCTACTGCAGCATTTGTTGCCAGGGCAGAAGGGGCATCCAGTACAACGGTCTTGAAGATACCAAGTACAAATAAGAAACCTGCGATAGAAGAAGCCGGTACGTATTTACCGATCTTCGGAAGCAGTTTCAGAAGCAGGATCACACCGATCACAACCATCATTGCAACACCGGCCCATACAGCATGCGGTGCATTAGCGGTAGCAGAGATAATAGACTCTACCGGAGCACCACCGAAGAAAGAAGAGCACATATCTGCCAGAGAGGAGATTACAGTCAGTGTATCTACATTGTAATTACCGCCTGTTGCCATTCCGGCTGTGATTCCTCCGAAGGAAATGTTGGAACCGATGTTCAGACATACCATTCCGAGAGCACCAAGGATTACGTTAGCGTTGATGGTGAATTTCTGACGGATGAACTTGTCATCTTCTACGATAATGCTTGATTTTTCTTTGTTGAAGATTGCATTGGCAATGCAGGATGCGACAACAGAGATCACGATGGTATATACCAGTGTATTAGCACTGTCTTTTGTGAAATAATAAGTAATGAGTGCTGCTGCCAGAGATACGCCTCCGGAAATGGCATCACTTTTTACCATATCGATTGCAGCTTTGGTAAGGATGATACCAACACCGGCCATCATACCGAAAGCGACATCTTCACCGACAAAATTCACGATTTTAGTTAAAAGACCCAGAGCACCGATCAGAGCCATGATCACACCGCCGATAAAGATCATGGTGCATCGCTCAGAACGGTCCTTGCCGGCTGTACCGGCGTAGGTGATCGTCTCAGCCTGGAAAGAGATCGGAGCTACGCTCTGTGTTACCGTGTTACCGATCGCACCTACAAAAAATGCCAGTGCAGTAGGTACAGAGGCGAATCCATAAGCCAGTGCCAGGAGTCCCTGCGGAAGTCCATTCAGTACGACACCGATCACAGCCATCAGGTCAGTCATAATTGCATTCATAGTTTTTCCTCCTAGAAGTAAGTAATAAATATTAAGTCAACAACGTGGTTTGGCAGGATCACGAGTACGCTGTCGTACGATGTCCTGCCTGAATAAAAGTGTAACATCGAATGCTGTGGGTGTAAATGAGTCTGGTTATGAGAACTTTTAACGGACATTGATAACTTATGCTAATAAATAGTCTTTTGCCCCTGGCATCCGTAAATATCTCTGGAAAAAACTTATGATGTATAGTAGAATCAACTGGGAAGTAATCATAAATCAAGAAATGATTATATATCAACGAAAGAGAGGAAAGCTGATTATGAGCAAAGCGGAGTTGGCAATTGAAAAGAAGTACAATGGAAAGTGTAACTGTGCACAGGCTGTTGCATGTAGTTTCGCAGAAGAAGCCGGGGTAGATGAGGAGACATTAAAAGCAGCTACTCAGGCATTTGGGGTTGGGCTTGCGACTATGGAAGGCAACTGTGGTGCATTGTCAGGTGCAGCGATGGTATTAGGACTGATCCATAAGGATCGCAAGAAGACAACAGAGGATATTCGTGCGATCATGACAGAATTTAAGGAGACATACGGAACAGTAGTCTGTAAGGAACTTAAGGGTGTGGAGACAGGAAAGGTAATCCTGCCTTGTGATGACTGCATCAGAGCAGCTGCCGAATTATTGGAGAAACAGCTTGGCTAAGCTGGAAGATAAAGGAGAGAAGTTTTATGTTGGGAATGATTATTGACACTATCAGTACGTTCATGTACAGCAAGCTGCTGGTGATACTACTGATCGGAGCCGGAATCTATTTTACGATCCGGACAAAACTGCCACAGATAAGATTATTTAAAGATGCATGCATGGCAGTTGTAGAGAAGCCGGAGGATGGAGATGGGGTATCATCCTTTCAGGCGTTGATGGTATCTACCGCATCGAGGGTAGGAACCGGTAATATTGTTGGCGTGTCGACTGCAATCTGTATCGGGGGATTCGGCTCCGTATTCTGGATGTGGGTGATCGCGATCATTGGCAGTGCATCTGCATTTGTAGAAAGTACACTGGCACAGATATTTAAGAAAAAAGGAAAAGACGGGGAATGTTATGGAGGTCCTGCTTATTATATAGAAGCAGCTCTTCACAGCAGGCCGTTGGCAATTGTTTTCTGCATCTCTATGATTGCGACTTATGCATTTGGATTTAACATGCTTGCATCGTACAATCTGCAGTCCACATTTTCCGGATTTGCATTTTATGATGTAAAGTGGTCGCCATGGATCATTGGAGGTATTCTGGCAGTGATTACCGGATGGTGTTTGCTGGGCGGCGGTTCCCGTATTGTGAAGGTGACTTCTACATTGGTTCCGATTATGGGAGTGGCGTATATCCTGATCTCGATCGTGGTTCTGATTATTAATCATGCCTATCTGCCGATGGTATTCACTAAGATTTTTGAGGAAGCATTCGATTTCAATGCAATTTTTGGAGCATTCGCAGGCTCAGCTATGATGCAGGGAATCCGTCGCGGGCTTTATTCCAATGAAGCAGGTATCGGTTCTGCGCCGAATGCGTCTGCGTCAGCGCAGGTCAGTCATCCGGTTAAACAGGGAATGGTGCAGATGCTGTCTGTGTTTATTGATACACTGCTTCTGTGTACTGCAACTGCGATGATGTGTATGTCATCCGGCATTGCACCGACAGAAGAACTGCAAGGTGCACCGTGGGTACAGGAAGCACTGCGTGAATCACTGGGTGGCTTCGGACCGATCTTCATCGCAATTGCAATGGTACTTTTTGCATTTACCACATTACTTGGCAACTGTTTCTATTGTGATAATCTGCTGAATTATATTCATAAAGGTGAACCAAGTAAAGGTTTTATGAAAGGATTTCGTCTGATATCTGCACTGGTGGTATTCCTGGGTGCCGGGATGGAAGTGTCCATGCTCTGGAACATTTCAGATGTGTTGATGGGAGTCATGGCTCTCATTAATATTCCGGTCATTCTGATCCTGTCTAATATTGCACTGAAGGCGTTGGCAGATTATGAGAAGCAGATGAAAGCGGGAGTGAACCCTGTGTTTAAGGCAAAAAATATTGATCTGAAATATGAGACCGATTATTGGAATTAAATAAAATTCACCGTTGACATGATTTTTTCATCGTGCTATTATTTAGTAAATTAATACTTCAAACCGATGAAGTGGAGATAACGGCAATCATGTCTTTACAGAGAGTCCGGGATGCTGAGAACCGGATGAGAAACAAGTTGTCAAATGGACCACGGAGGGTGCAGTCAAATGTGAACCGGATTTTATCTGTCATGATGATCACAGTGATCATTGTATTATAGATTCACAGAGTATTCTGCAACGTGAAGGCATACGTCAGTTGCCGGGGATATAGAGGTATCCTGATAAGAGCACAGGTTTATTCCTGTGAATACAAGGTGGCACCGCGGATAGTGATTAGTACATTCGTCCTTGACAGAAAGAGTATCTTTCTGTCAGGGACTTTTTTTACTTTTCAGGAAATTGCTTTCCTGTAAAGTAAAAACCGCTTTACGGATTGCAGTTTCACCCGGAATCTATCATGACACCGGACGGAAAACAGATGATTGCAGCTTTCATACGATAGAGAGAAAAGGAGAGATAAGCTATGATTAAAGAAGCCATTGTAAAAATCGTAAACAAAGAAGACCTGACATACAAAGAAGCATACGACGTGATGAACGAGATCATGAACGGCGAGACTTCTCCGACACAGAACGCAGCTTTCTTAGCAGCACTTTCTACCAAGAGTGCGAGAGCAGAGACAACGGATGAGATCGCAGGCTGTGCAGCAGCGATGAGAGAACATGCGCTGAAGGTTGAGACAGACATGGAGCTGTTTGAGATCGTAGGTACCGGCGGAGATAATGCGCATAGCTTTAATATCTCTACCACTTCTGCATTGGTAGCGGCAGCAGGCGGTATGAAGGTAGCCAAGCACGGTAACCGCGCAGCTTCTTCCAAGTGTGGGACGGCAGATTGTCTGGAAGCGCTGGGCGTGAATATCCAGCAGAGTCCGGAACGGTGTGTGGAGCTGTTAAAAGAAGCCGGTATGTGTTTCTTCTTTGCACAGAAATATCATTCATCCATGAAGTATGTAGGAACAATCCGCAAGGAACTTGGATTCCGTACGGTATTCAATATTCTGGGACCGCTGACTAATCCCGGAACACCGTCTATGCAGCTGCTTGGTGTGTACGATGAATATCTGGTAGAGCCGCTGGCACAGGTACTGATCAGTCTTGGAGTAAAGCGAGGCATGGTCGTATACGGTCAGGATAAACTCGATGAGATCTCAATGAGCGCACCGACTAAGGTATGTGAGATTAAAGATGGATGGTTTAAAACTTACGTGATCAAGCCGGAAGATTTCGGTCTCACACGCTGTACCAAAGAAGATCTGGTGGGTGGTACTCCTGATGAAAATGCAGAGATCACGAAGAACATCCTGAAAGGAGAGAAAGGACCAAAGCGTGATGCCGTTTTGATGAATGCAGGTGCGGCACTGTACATTGGCGGTAAGGCTGAAAATATGAAAGATGGTATTGAACTGGCGAGTGTGCTGATTGATTCCGGTAAAGCACTGGAGACATTGGAGAAACTGATCGAAGTCAGCAACCGGCCGGAGGTGTAAGAATGACGATATTAGACGAACTTGCGGACTACGCCAGAGTGCGTACCGCGGAGGCTAAGAAAAAGAGATCACCGGAAGAGGTGAAGAAGGCAGCCCTTGCATTGCCAAAAGGGGAGTATCGTTTTGAGACGGCATTGAAGAAACCGAGCATTTCTTTCATCTGTGAATGCAAGAAGGCTTCCCCGTCAAAAGGACTGATCGCACCGGAATTTCCGTATCTGGAGATTGCAAAGGCGTATGAAGCGGCAGGTGCTGACTGTATCTCGGTGCTGACAGAACCAAAATGGTTCTTAGGGAGTGAACGGTATCTGCAGGAAATTGCTGAGGCGGTAGAGAATCCGCAGGGAGACAGACCTGCCGCTGCTGCGGAAAGATTTTACTGTGGATGAATATATGATCTACGAAGCAAAGCTTCTTGGAGCATCGGCAGTGCTCCTGATCTGTTCCATCTTAAATGAGGAAGAACTGAAGCATTATATGGCAGTCTGTGAAGAACTGGGTCTGTCGGCATTGGTAGAAGCACATGATGCAGAAGAAGTGGAGATGGCACTCCGCGCAGGAGCAAGGATCATCGGTGTAAATAACCGGAACCTCAAGGATTTTACTGTGAACACGGATAACAGTAAAAAGCTTCGGGAAATGATTCCGCCGGAGGTTATCTTCGTATCTGAGAGCGGTGTGAAAGGATCAGAGGATGTAGCGGCACTCCGTGAGATCGGAGCAGATGCAGTGCTGGTCGGCGAGACGCTGATGCGTGCAGAAGATAAGACTAAGATGCTTGCAAAGCTCCGGGGAGGGCAGCTATGAAGATCAAGCTGTGTGGACTGACGAGATCTTGTGATATCGAAGCAGTCAATGAACTGCAGCCGGATTATATCGGATTTGTATTTGCAAAGAAAAGCAGAAGATATGTGAGCCCGGAAAAGGCAGAGAAATTAAAAGCCATGCTCGCTCCAGGGATTCAGGCTGTAGGCGTTTTTGTGAACGAAGAGCCGGAGCAGATCGTATCACTTCTTGAGGCTGGAACAATTGATGTGGCACAGCTTCATGGACAGGAAGGCGAGAGGGAGATCAGACGGCTTCGGGAACTTACCGATCATCCGCTGATCCAGGCGTTTCGAATTGATACAGAGCAAGATGTGGAACGAGCCAATGCCAGTACGGCAGACTATGTACTGTTAGATTCTGGCGCAGGCGGTACGGGCACAGTTTTTGACTGGGATCTGCTGCAGGCGATCCGGCGACCGTATTTTCTGGCCGGCGGACTGGACACGGAGAACCTCGGGACGGTAAAAGCGAAACTAAATCCATATGGCATAGATGTCAGTTCAGGCATTGAGACCGATGGATATAAGGATAAAGAGAAAATGACAGCGTTTGTCGCTGCGGCAAGAAAGGAAGACGCATTATGACGAATATGAAAGGACGATTCGGTATTCACGGAGGGCAGTATATCCCTGAGACGCTGATGAATGCGGTGATCGAACTGGAAGAAGCATATAATCACTATAAAAATGATCCGGAATTTAACCGGGAACTGGATGCGCTGCTTCATGATTATGCAGGCAGACCATCCAGACTCTATTATGCAGAGAAGATGACAAAGGATCTGGGCGGCGCAAAGATCTATCTGAAGCGTGAGGATCTGAACCATACAGGAGCGCACAAGATCAATAACGTACTGGGACAGGCACTTCTTGCGAAGAAAATGGGCAAGACCAGATTGATCGCGGAGACCGGAGCAGGTCAGCACGGTGTGGCAACAGCAACAGCAGCGGCACTCTTTGGGATGGAGTGTGTAGTATTTATGGGAGAAGAAGATACCATCCGACAGGCATTGAACGTATATCGTATGCGTCTGCTGGGCGCAGAGGTCATCCCGGTTAAGAGCGGAACAGCAACACTCAAGGATGCGGTATCTGAGGCAATGCGTGAGTGGACTTCTCGTATCAGCGATACCCATTACTGTCTGGGGTCTGTAATGGGTCCACATCCGTTCCCGACGATCGTGCGTGATTTTCAGGCAGTCATTTCAAAAGAGATCAGGGAACAGATCCTGGAAGCTGAAGGAAGACTGCCGGATGCAGTGCTTGCATGTGTAGGCGGCGGTTCTAATGCGATTGGAAGTTTTTATAATTTTATTGAGGATAAAGAGGTACAGCTGATCGGCTGCGAGGCAGCAGGACGAGGCATTGATACCTTTGAGACGGCGGCAACGGTTAATACAGGACGCGTAGGTATCTTCCACGGTATGAAGTCGTATTTCTGCCAGGATAAATACGGTCAGATCGCACCGGTATATTCAATTTCCGCAGGTCTGGATTATCCGGGAGTCGGACCGGAGCATGCGCATCTTCACGACATTGGAAGGGCGCAGTATGTGCCGGTAACGGATGACGAAGCGGTCGATGCATTCGAATATCTGGCTAAGACAGAAGGCATTATTCCGGCAATCGAATCTGCACATGCGGTGGCGCATGCAATCAAGCTGGCACCGACAATGGATAAAGACAAGATTATCGTAATTACCATTTCCGGACGAGGCGATAAGGACTGTGCAGCCATCGCCAGATACAGAGGGGAGGATATCCATGAGTAATATAAAGAAAGCGTTCGAACAGGGCAAAGCATTTGTCGCATTTATCACCTGCGGAGATCCGGATCTTGAGACGACGGCGGCAGCAGTCAGAGCGGCTGTTGCAAATGGGGCTGATCTGATTGAACTGGGCATCCCATTTTCTGACCCGACGGCAGAAGGACCGGTTATTCAAGGGGCGAATATCCGTGCATTGAGCGGTGGCGTGACAACCGACAAGATTTTTGATCTGGTAAGAGATTTACGGACAGATATAACTGTACCGATGGTATTTATGACCTATGCGAATGTGGTATTTTCATATGGAACAGAGACATTTATCTCTACTTGTAAAGAGATCGGTATCGACGGTCTCATTCTTCCGGATATTCCATATGAAGAGAAAGAAGAATTCCTGCCAATCTGTCATAAGTATGATGTGGAGCTGATCTCGCTGATCGCACCGACATCTGAGAACAGGATCTCTATGATCGCAAAAGAAGCAGAAGGATTCCTGTACATTGTGTCCAGTCTTGGTGTAACCGGAACCAGAAGCGAGATCAAGACAGATCTGAAATCTATCGTAGATGTGGTGCGCCAGAATACGGATATTCCATGTGCGATCGGATTCGGAATCTCGACGCCGGAGCAGGCTGGCAAGATGGCAGCGATTTCTGACGGTGCGATCGTGGGATCTGCGATTGTACAATTGATAGAGAAATACGGAAAAGAATCACCAAAGTATGTGGGTGAATATGTAAAAGCTATGAAAAAAGGAACCATTGGTGAAGCCTGAGATTCCTGTAATATCTATTCGGACAGCAGAATATTGCTGTCCGTTCTTTATACTATCTTAATACAAATGGAAATACCCTTATACCATCTTAAGATAAAGACTCGTATAGTATTAAACGGAATGAAGATAAAGGAGTTTTATGTACTATGCGTAGATATATGCGATTAAAAAAACATCTGACATCGTTTCAGATCATCATTATGGGATTTGCAGGAGTAATCCTGGCAGGCGCATTCCTGCTTATGCTGCCATGTTCCAGTACATCCGGAAAGATAACGCCATTTTTTGATGCGCTGTTTACTTCAACGTCAGCAGTATGTGTGACAGGACTGGTGGTCGTAGATTCCGGAAGCTATTGGACGATGTTTGGACAGGCTGTAATATTACTTCTGATCCAGATCGGCGGTCTGGGTGTTATTACGATCGCGGTGGCATTTGCAATGCTTTCAGGGAAAAAGATTTCGCTGATGCAGAGAAGCGTTATGCAGAGCGCAATTTCAGCACCGCAGGTGGGCGGTATCGTAAGAATGACCCGTTTTATCCTGGGTGGGACATTTCTGATAGAAATAACAGGAGCAGTGGCTATGATGCCATCGTTCTGCAGCAGATATGGAATGCGTGGAATCTGGATGGCAGTATTTCACTCGATATCTGCGTTCTGTAATGCAGGGTTTGATATTCTGGGAACAAAGACACACCAATTTGCTTCACTTACCGGCTACAGTGGAAATGGCGCGATCAATATAACAATTATGCTATTGATCATCATAGGTGGAATCGGCTTTCTGACATGGGAAGACATTTATCTGAATCGCTTTCAGTGGAAGAGATACCGGCTGCAGAGTAAACTGATCCTGTGTACCACAGCATTTCTGATCGTGGTTCCGGCAGTGTTCTTTTATTTTGAAGATTTCCGGGGGCTTACAGGTATGCATGGTGTGTGGAATGCATTGTTCCAGTCGGTTACAACGAGAACAGCAGGATACAATACGGCAGACCTGACAGCAATGTCAGGAGCATCCCAAGCTCTCATGATCATACTGATGCTGATCGGAGGTGCACCGGGATCGACGGCAGGAGGAATGAAGACGACTACCTTTGCAGTGATGATCGCCAATGCAGCTGCAACGTTCCGGCGAAGGGATCAGATCCAGGTGTTTCACCGGAGACTCAGGGAAGAGGTTGTGAGAAATGCTGCAACGATTGCAGGAATGTATCTTGCACTGTTTTTCTGCGGTGCTTTTGCGATCAGCGTCATAGAGCACCTTCCGTTATCTGCCTGTTTATTTGAGACAGCATCAGCTGTCGGAACGGTAGGGCTGACGCTTGGAGTGACGCCAGGTCTGGGAGTAGTGTCGAAAGGCATTTTAATCATGCTGATGTATTTTGGCCGTGTTGGGGGACTGACACTGATCTATGCGGCTGTTCCAGAGAAAAGCAGATATATTGCAAGATATCCGGAAGAAAAAATAAATGTTGGATAAGGAGACAGAAAGATGAAAAATATATTGTTAATTGGTCTTGGAAGATTTGGAAAACACATTGCAATCCAGTTGAATAGCCTGGGACATGAGATTATGGCAGTGGATATTGATGAAGAGAGAATCAATACTGTGCTTCCGTATGTTACGAATGCACAGATTGGAGACAGCACCAACTATAATTTCCTGAAATCACTGGGAATCCGTAATTTTGATGTATGTATTGTGACAATCAGTGGCAATTTCCAGAATTCACTGGAAACAACATCATTATTAAAAGAACTGGGTGCAAAACTGGTCGTGTCAAGGGCAGAGCGGGATGTACAGAAAAAATTCCTGCTGCGGAACGGTGCGGATGAAGTGGTATATCCGGAAAAACAGATCGCTAAGTGGACAGCGATCCGTTATGCGTCTGACCATATCCTGGATTACGTAGAAGTAGATGATACACATGCATTTTTTGAAGTGGAAGTTCCGGAAAAATGGCTGGGAAAAACAGTCGGTGAACTGGATATCCGTAAAAAATATAATATTAATATCATGGCGGTCAAAGAAAATGGTAAAATACATGAAATAGTCTCATCAGAGACTGTGTTGACAGATCATATTACATTAATAGTTCTTGGAGAATATAAAGTAATCCAGAAATGTTTTAAGATTTAATGTTATAATTACAGAGACAGAGGTGGAAGTTATGGGAGTTGGAGCTGTATTGGCATTGAGTGTACCGTTTGTGGTTGTACTTGGATGGATTTCGGCGAATCAGTTTGAAGGATTTTTTCTGAAAAACTGGAGAGATAATGAGAAAGAGTATAAGATATATGATGCTTCTGTGCGAGGCAGAATTAAGCAAAATGCTTTTTATCAGAAAGGATATTGCAAAGATCTGGCGTTCACTGTTTTGATGCTTGCAATATGCACAGCGGTCGGATTCTGCTTTTTAAAGCTTGGCTTTACAGATACGAATATTGTCATGATATATATCCTGGGTGTATTGTTGACGGCAGTGGTTACCAAGGGCTATGTATATAGCGTTGCAAGCGCATTTCTGAGCGTGCTGTTGTTTGGCTTCTTCCTGACAGAACCGCGGCTTTCTTTTCAGACTTATGCAGTGGGATATCCGGTGACATTTGCGGTAATGCTCCTTGCTGCAATTATTACCGGTACACTGGCGGCTCAGTTAAAAGCGCATGCGGAGGTGTCATCCAGACAGGCATTTCGGATACAGGTATTGTTTGATACGAACCGCCTGCTCCAGAGGAAAAGAGATGAAAAAGATATCCTCCGTACAACGTGTGAACAGCTGACCAAACTATTTGATTGCAGTATCGTTGCCTATCTTGTGGAAGACGACAGGCTTTCAGAGGGGATGGTTTATGCAGGCGGAGAAAGAGGAAAGGATATCAGACTGCTGGAAGAGCCGGAACATGCGGCGGCAGAATGGGTTCTGAAGAACCGGAAAAGTGCCGGTATTGGAACCGATTACTGCAAAGAGGCAAGAAGCCTTTATATGCCAATCTGTAAAGAAGATAGTGTCTACGGCGTAGTTGGTATACCAATGACGCAGAAGCCTCTGGATTCTTTTGAGTATAGTACGGTACGTTCTGTGTTAAATGAATGTGCACTTGCTATGGATAATGTGCATCATTTAAAAGAGATGGAAAAAGCGGCTGTGTTGGCCAAGAACGAACAGCTACGTGCAGATCTCCTCAGATCCATCTCACATGACCTGCGCACACCGTTATGTGCTATTTCCGGCAATGCAGATACGCTTCTGCATAATGAGGAAGGGATTGATGATGCCACACGAAAACAGATATACACAGACATTTATGATGATGCAGAATGGCTTGTCGGAGTGGTAGAAAATCTTCTGTCTGTTACAAGACTGAATGATAACCGGCTGAAACTGAACATGACAGATCAGCTGGTAGATGAGGTGGTGGATGAAGCGGTACGCCACGTCAGCCGTCTGGGCAGAGAGCATGTTATCGGCACAGATTGTGAAGAGTTATTACTGGCGCGTATGGATGCGCGGCTTATCATACAAGTATTGGTTAATTTGATCGAAAATGCAGTTAAATATACACAGCAGGGTTCTAAGATACAGATCAGTGCCCATAGACAGGGGGATAAAGTCTGTATCCGAGTGTCAGATAATGGAGGGGGCATCCGGGATGCCATGAAGCCGCATGTGTTTGAAATGTTCTATGTCGGTAAGACCACGGTTGCAGACAGTCGTCGAAGCCTTGGTCTTGGACTTGCACTTAGCAGATCCATTGTAGAGGCACATGGTGGAGAACTGACCCTGACAGATAATCAGCCACATGGCTGTATTTTCTCTTTTACATTACCAGTCAGTGAGGTGACATTAAATGAATAAAACATTGATATTGACAGTGGAAGATGACAGACCGGTGCGCAATCTGATCGTCACGACGTTAAAGACGCATGATTATAAATATCTGACCGCAGAAAACGGAAACGAAGCTGTCATGGAGGCAGCATCCCATAATCCGGATATCATACTTCTGGATCTTGGACTTCCTGATATGGATGGTATTGAGGTGATTAAAAGAATCAGAACATGGTCCAACATGCCGATTATCGTGATCAGTGCCAGAAGTGAGGAATCTGATAAGATCGAGGCGTTGGACGCAGGTGCAGATGACTATCTGACGAAACCATTTTCCGTTGAGGAGCTGCTTGCCCGTCTGCGAGTGACCGAACGCCGGTTAAAACTGATGCGGTCAGGGACGGAAGCAGGTGCACCGATATTTATAAATGGTGACCTGAAGATCGATTATGCGGCAGGATGTGCTTACCTGAAAGGGGAGGAACTGCACCTGACGCCGATCGAGTATAAGCTGCTCTGTATTTTGTCGCATAATGTGGGAAAAGTTCTGACACATACGTATATTACGCAGCAGATATGGGGAAGCAGCTGGGAAAAGGATATCGCATCGCTCCGGGTATTTATGGCGACACTGCGGAAAAAACTGGAGACAGATCCTGGATCTGCGCAGTATATCCAGACCCATATCGGTATCGGTTACCGCATGCTGCGGGTAGACTGATCTGACATAAGATTCATCCTGAGTACATGGATAGTATCCATATCCGGACAGCAGTAAAGTGCTGTCCTTTCTTTTGGTATTATGGAAACATTGCAATAAGACAAAAATAATTTGAAATCTTACGTAAAACTTGTTATTATTTAAACATGTATGATAATGCTAGTGTACGATTTGCGTAATTCATAAAAAACTAGCCAATTCGCCTTATTGACGCCTGTATAACAATAGAAGTATAGTAAAAATGACTAAAAATAGGTAACAGTACCTAGATACAGGAGGGCATAAATATGGCAACAGATTATCAGGAGGCAATTCGTATACTTTCAGAACAGGAGAAGATCCTGCAGTTTGATTCATTTACCAGTGAGGACGCATGGAAGCTTGGCAATATTATGGTAGAAGAGATTAGGAATCAGGGGATCGATCTTACTGTCAGCATTCGCAAAATGAATGGACATATTATATTTGCATATGCATCAGAGGGTGCAAATCTGAATCACCAGAACTGGACAGACCGTAAGTTTAACATGGTAAGTTATATGGAGTGCAGTTCACTTCTTGCAACAGCAAGAGCGCATTTCCTTGGAAGAAGTCTGGTAGAGGATTTTGGACTGAACTACGAAGAGTATAAGCTGTGCGGCGGCGGATTCCCGATCCGTGTGAATGGCTGCATGACGCATGTGATCACAGTGTCTGCATTGGCGCACGAGAAGGATCATGCGTTCATCGTAGGATGTCTGGAGAAATTCCTTGGCAAGAAAGCACCTGCTATGGATATGGAAATTCCAATGTTATAGTGATAGAATAGATGGTATGCAGAGGCAGGAATTGGAGGTACTTGAGAGAATGATGGGGAACGAGAATGCGAATCAGATGAACTTTTTTTCAGAGATGTCTGAATATCAGATTACGGCGAGGGAGTTTTTCAGTACCGTTCTTTTGGACAGTCTGTACCGCAATTTTGGCTTTAATGATATTTTGATCTCTTATTTTGATACCCATGGCAATTTTCTGTCATGGACGAACCGAAGCGGTGCACTGATAGACTATGAAGGTCATCCTTACCGCAGATTTATGGAAAATGATGTGGTGCGTTATCGTATTTATATTGAGGCTGTAAGAGATCACCTGACCTATTTCAATGTGGAGCCAAGACTGTACAAGGCAACGGATGTGATCGGAGAAAAGGATTATGAGAATTCACCATATGTCCGTTTTCTGGAAGAGAATTTTCGGAAGCACTACAGTGTGACACTTGCTTTTGGAATCAATGCGTATATTCAGGCAGCGTTCTTCAAGAGCAGGGAAGACGGTGATTTTACAGAACAAGAGATCTGGGAATTGAAGGAAATTTATGTATATGTAGCCAATTCCTATAAGAACTTTAAAAAGTATGAACAGGCGAAGATTATAGCGAACATTCAGAGTGAGATCATTGCATCAGGGGAAAAGGCATTTCTGGTGACAGATGATTTTACACATGTGATGAGCTACAATAAGACCGCCCAGCAGTATCTGGCAGATATTCTTGGCGAGGCAATGGTGGAACACATTGACAGCTCTACGCCGTGCAGCTGGTTGCCATTCCTGCTTGGGGGCGAGGAGGATGTACAGGCTGAGGACCGTGTGCAGACTCGGGTGATCAAGAATTATATCTTTAAGATATATACTTATGATCAGACCTATTCCAATGGAATTATTGACCGGTATCACTGGATTACGATTTCGAAGAAGAAGGAGCAGTCGGTGTCAGCGTCACCGGCACCGAAGAGCATCAGTGCAAGCGGAGAGTCGCTTCTGACTCATGCAGAGCAGAGGGTAGCGGAACTGATGTGTCAGGGACTGACTTATAAGGCGATCGCAGACGAACTGGTGGTAAGTTATCATACCGTTAAGAAACATGTACAGAATATTTATTCCAAGTGTGGAATCAACAGCCGTTATGAACTTTATAAATGGATGGAAGACCAGGCGCAGGAATAATAAGGCATAGATTGAGAAAGAGAGGCACTCCGGATGGAGCATCCACACGAAACAGGGAAAAAAGCATCTGATGCGAAGAGCGTCAGCAAGACACTGGCAATTTTGTCTACATTTGATGAGCGTACACCGATGCAGAGAACATCTGACATTGCTGCGCGGCTGGGGATGAACATCAGTACCGTGTCCAGACATCTGAATACACTTCTGGACTGGGGCTTTTTGCGAAGAGATGACGAGACGGGATGCTATTATCCTGGAACACAGATCATATCCCTTGCAGGTGCAGCTCTGCAGGACAGCGATGTGTACCGTTATTCATTTCCGGAATTACAGCTTCTTTCATTCCGCTATGGTGTACACAGCCATATGAGTATTCAGGATGACACGGAGATCATGCACCTGATCAGCTGCTGCTGTGAGCACACGATGGATTTGTTTGTGCCGATGGGACACAGACAGCCGATGTACTGTTCAGCTATGGGGCGTATCATGCTCGCCTATATGCCGGAAGCAAAGGCGGAAGATATCTTAAAGAGAAGTAACAGAGAAAAGAGAACACCGGATACAAAAGTAGGTGTGGATGAGATCATGCAGGAGCTTAAGAAGGAACGTCAGCAGGGTATCTGCCTTCTGGTCAACGAACTGGCTTATGGCAAGGGGTCTGTTGCAGCGCCGATCTTAGACCGTGACCGGAATCCGGTGGCAGCGATCAGTGTCTCTACCAGCGCAAATGCGCTAAGCCAGCCACAGAGAGAAGCGGAACTTAAAAAAGCGATTAAGATCACTGCGTCCAGAATATCCGGCAGACTGGGTTACTACCCATATTAACAGACTGGAGATATATTATGAATGAACATGCAACACGGCTGCGGCTCCTTTTTGTGGGCAACAGCCATACTTTTTTTAATGATATGCCAGAGATGGTGGCAGAACGTTTCCGAAAGGATGGATATGACTGTGAGGTGGCAATGATCGCTCATGGAGGCTGGTCGCTGAGTCAGCTTGTGGAAGAACCGGAAGTACAGTTTAATATCCGTTATGGACATTATGACTATGTGATGCTGCAGGATATGTCGAATCCATTTGAATCTGAGAGAAGATTTATAAGATCGATAGCCATACTGGTGCAGTGGATCAGAGAGACGGGGGCGAGACCGATCCTGTATCTTCCGTGGACCAGATGTGACGGAGAAGACAGACAGGCTGCAATGACTGCTTCTTATAAGAAAGCATCCGAAGAATTTAGCGTGCCGCTGGCTCCGGCAGGAGAGTTCTGGTGGGAGTATCGGAGAGAACATCCGGAGACCGAGATGTACTATGAAGATGGCACGCATGCTTCAGAGGCAGGCTCCGAGTTCGTTGCCGGATATATTTATCGTGCAATTTCTACAGATATGAAACAGAATATGGAACAGAAGCAGTAATCTGATTGGATTATATAGTGAAAAGGGACTGATACGTACACGGAAGCGTGGCGTACCGGTTCCTTTGTTTTTATACGAATACATTCACACTTTTGTACAAAATAAACAAATGATTAATGAGAAAATCATTGTGAAATGCATAACATTCACATACTGTTTTGAAAATGCATGATGAAATACGAAAGTCAGTTGCATATACTGCAACTGATAACCAAAATGTGAAATGTAAAATCACGATTCGTAATCCTATTTTGAGCAATGCGAAGTATCGGGAAAAAGCTTGTATCGTGTCGAAATATATCTATAATTTATTTCAGAAACAAGTTTTGTCAGCCGGCAAATGACGAAATTTAAAAAGATTTTATTTCTAAAAGGAGACTAAATTATGGACACAAAAAAAAGACTGATCTATTTGATCATCGGACCTGTCCTGTTTGCGATCGCTTCAGTGGTACTGAAGGGGACAATCGGAGGACCAGGTGCGATGGCGATTGGTACACTGCTTTGGATGGTATTCTGGTGGGTAACACAGCCGGTTGCACTGACAGTAACCGCATTCCTTCCGGTTGGAGTTAATGCGATTTTCGGTATGGTAGAGATGGGAGATGTTATTTCTCAGTATTCATCAGGAAGTATCATCTTGGTATTTGGTTCTTGTTTACTTACCATTCCGTGGGCAACCACAGGACTTGACAGAAGAGTTGCCTTGAAGGTTCTTTCGCTAGTAGGACCTTCTATGAAATCACAGATTACCGTATGGCTGCTTGCAAGTATGATCTTCTCATCCTGCCTGCCGAACGTAGCCGTATGTGCACTGTTTACACCTATCGCTGTTGCCATGATCCATGCAGCAGGATATGAGGATATTAAAAAAGCCGCTCCGGCAGTTCCGATTCTTCTCTGTATCGGTTGGGGAGCCGGACTTGGTGGTGTAGGTTCTCCGCTCGGTGGAGCGATGAACGTAGCTGCTATTCAGTTTTTCCAGGAGTGGTCAGGACATGAGTTCATGTATGTAGACTGGATCGTACGTATCCTTCCGTTCTTTATCCTGACAGCAATCCTTACACTGAGCCTGATGTACTTTTTCTTCACACGTAAAGGTGAGAAACTGGAAGGAACAAAGGACTACTTTGAGAAAGCTTATGCAGAACTCGGACCTATGAAGAATGATGAAAAGATCTGTGGAATTCTGTTCCTGTTAGCAATGGCTGGTGCATTCTGCCGTCCGTTGTTTGCAAATGTATTGCCAGCATTAGAGCCTGCTTATATCTTTGCAATCCTTGGATCTATGTCATTCATTCTTACAAGAGTAGGAAAAGATGGCAAGAGAGAACCTATGATGACATGGGATCACGCACAGGCTAATGTGATGTGGGGCATGATGCTTCTGTTCGGCGGTGGTCTTGCACTTGGTAAGGTTGTCAACGGATCTGGAGCTGGTGAAGCAATTGCAAAACTGATTACAGATATGCACCTGACTAATGACCTTGCAATTGTAGTTGTATTCGTAGTGTTTGCAGTACTGATCTCAGAGCTTACAAACTCTACTGTATCAGCAGCTGTTACAGTTCCGATCATCCTGACACTGTGTACCAACCTTGGACTGAATCCGGTTCCGTACTGGTTCATCTTGGTAATGGGCTACAATGCAGAGTTCCTGCTTCCTGTAAGTGTACGTGCTATCACAGTAGGTAACGGACTTGATGCTGACAAACAGATGAAGTATGGTGTTCCGTTTGTTATCGCAAGAGCGATATTGGTAATTGTTCTTGGCTATGCATTCCTGAAGCTGTGGCCGATGTTCGGACAGCTTTCATATCTGTAAAAGATCAGGCGGAATTAATTAATGATTACAACGCTGGTGTTGAGGAGCATCAGCGTTGATATAAAAATGTTTAAAGTATGGATTCTATTAAAAAAATAAGGAGATGAATGAAATGAGCACAGTTGAAGAATTAGTTGCACGTTCAAGAGAGGCGCAGAAACAGTTTGAGTTTGCTACACAGGAGCAGGCTGACGCAGCGGCACGTGCCGTTTGTAAGGCAGTGTATGACAATCAGGAGATGCTCGGTAAGATGGCGGCAGAGGAATCGCGTATGGGTGATGTAAACGACAAGATCGCAAAATGCCGTAATAAATCTGCTCTGATCTGGGAGAGCTTAAAAGGAAAGAAATCAGTAGGAGTTATCCGCAGAATCGAAGAGAAGAGAATGCTTGAGATTGCAAAACCGGTAGGTGTTGTATGTGCGGTTCTTCCGTCTACAAACCCGGTTGTTACACCAATGGGCAATGCGGCAGCTGCATTAAAGACACGTAACTCTATTATCTTTGGACCACATCCGCGTGGAATTAATGTTTGTAAAGTAGTTGTAGACCTGTTCCGTAAAGAACTGGCTAAACTTGGATTACCAGAAGACCTGGTATTGTGTCTGGAAGAAGTATCACTGGAAGACAGTAATAAACTGATGAGCATGGTTGATGAGATCGTTGCTACAGGTGGTCCTGGAATGGTTAAGGCTGCTTACTCAAGTGGAAAACCTTCACTTGGTGTAGGCCAGGGCAATGTGCAGGTTATCGTTGACAGAGATGTAGATATCGCAGAAGCATGCGGTAAGATCATCGCAGGACGTCGTTTTGATAACGGACTGATCTGCCTTGGTGAGCAGACAGCATTTGTTCCAGAAGAGAAATTTGATGAATTTATAGCAGAGTTCCGCAAACAGGGCGGTTACTATGCGGAAGGTAAAGAAGCTACTGACAAACTTCGCGAAGGTATCTTCCCAGGCGGCGGCCCGATCAACCGTGATGTTGTAGGTCTTAGCGCAGAGAAGATTGCTGAGAAGCTTGGAATCGAAGTACCGGAAGGAACAAAGGTTCTTGGAGCTACAGCTACAGTAGTAGGTAAGGGAGATGACCTTTGCCGTGAGAAACTTTGCCCGGTTATCAACATCATGCCTTATGGCACATTCGAAGAGGGTGTTGCTAACATGGTTAAGAACCTTGAGTTCGAAGGAAAGGGACACAGTGTTGCAATTCACTCTAACAATCCAGAGCATGTTGAGTACTGTGGAATCCATTGTTCAGTATCTCGGTGTATCGTTAACCAGCCAGCAGGTACAACCGGTGGCGGAAGCCCGACAAACGGATACCCTCCGACAACAACACTTGGTTGTGGATCATGGGGTAACAACAGCTTCAGTGGTAACTTTAACTACGAGCACTTAATGAATATTACACGTGTTGGATATCCATACGAAGAATCTTATCTTCCGGATCCGGCAAAAGCATGGGATTAATTCCTGATGCAATTATGAAATCGGCTTTGATTTACTCCTAATATGTATATTGAAATTGTCATAGCACCATATTAAGTTGTGGTGCTATGACTCTAAAGAAAGGATTATTTATGGACTATTTAGAGATTGAAGGAAAAGCGCAGCTGGAAAGATACGGCATCCGTACAAATGGTGGCGTCATTCTGGAGGGCGATGAGATCCCACCGGAAGTTACATTTCCTTGCGTATTAAAGGGACAGATTCAGGCAGGACACCGTGGACAGCACGGAGCTGTAAAGGTTGTTAAGACACCGGAAGAACTGCTGAAAGTAAAGAAAGACATTGAGAAGATCACAATTAACGGAAAACATATGGAAGGCATTATTTCCACAGGATTCCTTCCAATCGCAGAAGAGTATTATCTGGGACTGACACTGGATGTTAAGAACCGTGCACTGGTAATGCTGTATACACCATTTGGAGGAATGGATATCGAAGATCTGGCAGCAAATTCACCGGAGAAATTGCTCCGCTTTGACTGCACAGCAGGATTCGATGAGAAAGCATTCCGTGAGGCAGTTGCCAAGTTTGAACTGCCGGCAGAAAGACTGGATAAGTTAGTAGAGATCGCTGAGAAGCTGACAGATGCATGCTTTGGTCTGGATGCAACAACAATCGAGATCAACCCACTGGCTGTTCTGGAAGATGGAGAAATGGTTGCAATCGACTGTAAGCTGGTTATTGATGATAACAGCTTATATCGTCAGGGAGATTATACATTACTTCCTCGTACATCACAGAAGAAATCTGAGCAGGAACTGGAAGCTCAGAAGTATGATCTGACCTATGTAGAACTGGATCCGGAAGGAGATATCGGAACTATGGCCGGTGGAGCCGGAATCGGTATGGCTACAATGGATACCATCAAGCACTATGGCGGAACAGTTAATAACTTCCTGGATTTGGGCGGCGGCGTTACAGCTGAAAAGACCTATCAGGCTATGAAGATCCTTCTCCAGAATGAGAAGACAGATTATGTATTTGTAAATGTATTCGGTGGAATTAACAACTGCGCAGATATGGCAGAAGGTATCAGCCGCGCATATACAGAGTTAAAGAGCACCAAGCCGGTTGTAGTTAAGAGCCGTGGCTTTAATCAGGAGCAGGGTTGGGCTATCTACGAGAAACTGGGCTTTGAGCAGACAAAATACGGAACAACCGATGAGGCTGCTATGAAATTATTGAAATTAAAGGAGGGCAAATAATTATGAGTATTCTGATTGATAAGGACACCTCCATGCTGATCATCGGTATCACTGGAAAACAGGGACGTATTCATTGTAAACATATTCTTGACACAGGAAGCAAGTTGCTTGCGGGAGTGGCTCCTGGAAGAGGCGGACAGGAAGTAGAAGGAGTGCCGGTATTCGAGACTGTTGCAGAAGCAAGAGAGAAATTCCCGGAGATCGAGGCTGCTATGCTGATCGTTCCGAAACAGTTCGTAAGAGATGCTGCATTGCAAGCGTTGCGAGAAGGTATCAAATTACTGGTTATCATCACAGAGTTCGTTCCGGTTATGGACGCACTTCAGATTGTACATGAAGCGAAGACTCTGGGGGCTAAGGTGATCGGACCTAACACCATCGGTGTTATCTCTCCGGGTAAATCCAAATTAGGTATCATGCCGGAATACATTTACGGAAAAGGGCACATCGGTATCATTTCCCGAAGCGGAACGCTGACACATGAGACAGCTTCTAACCTGACATTCAAGGGTTATGGACTTTCTACCTGTGTTGGTATCGGTGGAGATTCTATCATCGGTATGAACCATGCAGATGTTATCGAGGAATTTGCAAAAGATGATGAAACAGATGCAATCGTACTGATCGGTGAGATTGGTGGATGTAGTGAAGAACTTGCAGCTGCTAAGATCAAAGAAATCGGTCTGAAGAAACCGGTATGCGCATACATTGCTGGTATGTACGCACCGGAGAACAAGAAGATGGGACATGCCGGAGCTATCGTATCTGGCGGTATGGGAACTGTTAAATCCAAGGTAGCAGCTCTGGAAGATGCAGGAGTTACAGTTTGTCCGACACTTGGTAAGATCGTTGAATTTATGGAAGAGTACAATACACGTACAAATGGCAGGTTAAAATCTCTTGAACCACAGATCGATTAATCGCCTTCTAATATCGAAGAGTAGTGGTAATGGGGAATGTTCCCTATGCGTGTGGTAGGGGATGCCCTAAAAGAGAGAAAAAAATAATCCTGATACCCGATTTCAAGAAAAAACATTTGTTGATATAATTTTAACAAATGAAAGACGCGGATGAAAATCCGATGAAAAAGTGATTGGGAGGTAGCATCATGGAACAGCTTACAGGCAATGTGTTTAATATTCAGAGATACACAATTCATGATGGACCGGGACTCCGAACAGAACTGTTTTTAAAGGGCTGCCCACTTCGATGTAAGTGGTGCAGTAACCCGGAAAGCTGGCGGCTCCACAGTGAACCTGGAATATACCAGAGCAAGTGTATTTCCAAGGATCTCTGTGGCGGCTGTGTGGATGTCTGTCCGGAGGGCGATATCTTTACATTCAGCGAGGATGAACACAAGCTGACAGGTATCGACCGGACCAAATGCAGTAAATGCATGATGTGTTATGAAGAATGCCCTTCAGATGCGATCAAACTCTGGGGCAAGCACATGACCGTTGAAGAGTGTATGGATGTGATCCGACGTGATAAAGGGTATTATGACAGATCTGGCGGCGGTGTGACCGTATCCGGTGGTGATCCGCTGGTACAGAGTGATTTTGTGGCAGCATTGTTTAAACAGTGCAAAGAGGAAGGCTTTCAGACCTGCCTGGAATCTACATTTTATTCAAAGTGGGAAGAGGCAGAAAAGATACTTCCGTATACAGATATCATCATCTCAGATCTGAAGCATATGGATACAAAAGTCCATAGAAAATGGACGGGAGTACACAATGAGAGAATACTGGAGAATCTGAAGCGGATTACCGATGACAATCGGGAGTTCATTCTGAGAATTCCGGTAATACCTGGTATAAATGATGACAAGAAGAATATAGAGGCAAGCGCAGACTTCATATTGAATGAATTACAGGGAAGAATCAGAGTATTACAGCTCCTGAGCTTCATGAGATTAGGGGAAGAGAAATACGCTTCGCTGAATATGCCGTATCAGATGGATTTTATCGATCTGGATCGTGAGTCATTTACAGAACATGTCAATGAAATCGCCGATTACTTTAACAGCAGAGGTATTCACTGCGTAGTCGGGACGAAGGAAAAGGAATAAATATTGTTAAAATATTTACGTAATAAAGGACAAATGTTTATAAGGAGGCAAAAACAATGAGTATGACGAACACACACACAACCGCATGTGGTACTGAGCCATTTGACAAGAATTATTGTATTGGTTATCAGGTACACCATGAAGACTGGTCACCATTCCCGCGTGTCAATCACCTGCGCCAGACATTTCTGGATGGAAAGTACTGGATAGATATCGAGAGATTGAGACTGGTTACAGAAACTTATCAGAAATATGAAAACAAACTTCCTCGTAAAGTTCTGTGCGCAAAGGCATTTGAGAACATTCTTCTCAACTGCACACTGTACATTTACGACGAAGACCTGATCGTAGGCGAGATTGCAGCACCTGCAAAAGCATCTCCGATCTATCCTGAGTTCTCTGTAAACTGGATCATCGAAGAGATTCTGAACTCTCCATTTGAAGAGCGTGCGCATGACCAGTTCTACATCAGAAATGATGAAGAGAGAGCTGAGATTGTTGAACTGTGTAAATGGTGGCAGGGACGCAGTGTTGCTGACATGATCGAGGCAAGACTTACAGATGATCAGATCAAAGGATCTGAGGCAGGAGAGAAGATTTTCCAGACCAACCTGTATCACTATGCAGGAGCAGGACATCTTTCACTGGACTACAGCAGACTGATGTCACTTGGTTTCGACGGACTGATTGCTGAGGCTAAGAAGTACAAAGCAGCTCTTGATATGAGAGATGTAGAGTACAACGATAAAGTAGAGTTTTATGATGCTGTTATCATTACATACGAGGCAGCTAAGAAATACATCGAGCGATATGCAAAACTTGCAGAAGAGAAAGCAACAGTAGAAAAAGATCCTAAGAGAAAAGAAGAGTTACTTGGTATTGCTAAGAGCTGTTATGAAGTAGCTGGACCGGCTCCAAAGACATACTGGGGAGCAATGCAGTTGTTCAACGTAGCTACAGAGCTTCTGAAAGTTGAAGGAAACGGACATTCTATTTCTTACGGACGTTTCGACCAGTGGCTGTATCCATTCTACAAACATGATGTAGATAACGGAATCATTACAAAAGAGTTCGCTCTTGAACTTCTGGAAGTTGAGTACGTTAAGATGAACAACGCTACGAAATTGAAAGATAAAGGAAGTATGGCACTTCGTAACGGACGTGGATTCGGTGGAGAGTCCCTGACCGTTGGTGGTGTAGACAAATACGGACATGATGCAACCAATGATATGACAATGCTTTGTCTGGAAGCATCTGTGCATACACGTATGATGAACCCGTGGCTCTGTGTACGTATGCACAAAGATACACCATACGAACTGCTTATCAAGACAACAGAGTGTATCCGTGCCGGATATGGTCATCCGAAGCTTTTCAATGATGAAACAGCTATTAAGGGTATGCTGAGAAAAGGTATGAGCCTTGAGGAAGCAAGAGATTACATCTGTGTAGGATGTGTAGAGATCGACCTTCCGGGTAAAGAGTACGGATGGCATGATGCTGCATACGTTAATACACCAAAGATGATGGAAATGGTTATGAACGGCGGCCGCAGCATGAATACCGGCAAACAGTTGGGACCAGATACAGGAAGCCTTGAGACTTACAAGTCATTTGATGAGGTGCTGGAAAGTGTTAACGCACAGTTCAAGTACTGGACAGATCAGATGTGCTCAAGCCTGTGCATGATCGATAACTGCCACAGAGCACGTAAACCGCTGCCATATCTGTCAGGATTCTATGAGGATGCTATGAAGTCCGGACATGACCTTACAGAAGGTGGAGCAAAATACAACGGTATCGGACCGCAGGCATCCGGACTTGCTACTTCTACAGATATCCTCTGCACGATCAAGCAGTTGGTATTCGAAGAGAAGAAGTGCACAGGTGCAGAACTTCTGCAGGCTGTTAAGGATAACTGGGTAGGTCACGAGAAACTGTACGCATATGTAAATAGCTCAAAAGTACATCACTATGGTAATGACGATGATTACGCTGATGAACTGTTCAAGTTCATGTTCGAGTGCTACTGCAAGAACGTAGCAGGAAGAAAAACTCCACGTGGAGGACAGTTCAACCCAGGTGTTTACTCAGTAAATGCGAACGTAGCAATGGGTCTGAATACCAATGCTTCTCTGGACGGACGTAAGAAAGGTGAGCCTATTTCAGAAAACATGGGACCTGTACACACAGCATTCAGTTCTCATGATATCAGTGGTCCGACAGCTCTGGTTAACTCACTGACTAAGGTTGATCACTCACTGGCTTCTAACGGAACACTGATGAACTTACGATTCCCACAGGACGCTGTAAGCGGAATTGAGGGAAGAGATAATCTTGCAAACTTCATTGAAGAGTACATTAACAAGGGTGCTATGCACGTTCAGTTCAATGTCATGAGTGTTGCTACCATGAAGGCAGCTCAGAAGAAACCGGAAGATTACAAAGATATGCTGGTTCGTGTAGCCGGATACAGTGCATACTTTGTAGAACTTGGTAAACCACTTCAGGATGACCTGATCGGACGTACCGAGCTTCACTTCTAAGACTTCCAGGCAGAAGGCTTGCAACAGATTACACATAATAAACTGCTTATTGTTAAATATGACTGGGTGAGTCATCCGTTTGACTCATCCGGTGAAGAAGGAGATTAATATAATGAAAGATTTTAGATTTAAAGTACCACAGAACATCGAATTTGGAGTAGGAAGCCTGAAGAAACTTCCTGAGATTTTAAAAGAGAACGATTCTGAACATGTATACCTGGTATCTGATCACGGTCTTGAGAGTATCGGAGTTGTTAAGAAAGTACAGGACATTGTTGAGGCTGGCGGATTGACATGTACTACATTCCTTGATGTAGTTCCGAACCCGACAGTAGATGTTGTTAACGCTTCTACAAAGATGTATAAAGAGAGCGGAGCAACAAGTATTATCGCTCTTGGTGGTGGTTCTTCTATGGACGTAGCTAAGGCTACAGGCGTACTTGCTACATACGGTGGAGAGATCAATGACTACGAAGGTCTGTACAAAGTACCGGGACCGATTGTACCAATGATCGCTATTCCTACAACAGCAGGTACAGGTAGTGAGGTTACTGCTTCTGCAGTTATCACAGACGAAGCAAAGAACTTCAAGATGTCTGTAATCAGCTACGAGATTCTTCCAAAATATGCAGTACTTGATCCGGAACTTATCATGACAGCTCCGGCATCTATTGCAGCATCATGTGGTGTTGATGCGCTGATCCATGCAATGGAAGCTTATGTATCTAATTTTGCATCTCCATTCTCAGATGCAATGGCGGAAAAAGCAATGGAACTGATCGGTGGAAATCTTCGTCGCTTTGTTGCCAACCGTAAGGATGAGGAAGCAGCATGCGCTATGATGGTTGGTTCTACATTTGCCGGTATGGCATTTGCATGGGCTAAGCTTGGTAACGTACACGCTATGAGTCATCCGGTAAGTGCTTACTTCCATGTACCGCATGGTGTGGCTAATGCAGTTATCCTTCCTACTGTAGTAGAGTACAATGCACTTGCAGACAACGGACGTTATGAGAAGATCTACAACTACATCAGCGAAGACAAAGAACCTGTAATTGATTTCACACCAGATATGCTGGTTGATGAAGTTAAGAAACTGAACAAGGATCTGGGAATTCCTTCTTCACTGTCAGAAGTTGGGGTTACAGAGGATAAGATCGAAGCTATGGCGAAAGATGCAGTAGCTCATCCGAATGTACTTGCTAACCCAAGACAGACCAACCTGAAAGAAATGATTGCTCTTTACAAAAAAGCGCTTTAATACAAATCTAATCTTTAAAAATAACTAATCTCACTTAATAAATATGTTTGGCTTTAACGTATGAAAAACAGAGGGGCGGAGGCTGTGGCAGGTCTTCGTACCCTCCGTTTTACTTTAGAGGAGAACCATTATGGATATGACAATTGATGAATTTTACAAGCAGCTCAGAAACGTATACGAGACAGGCAGCCCGGAAGCTGTGGAATTATACTTAAATGACCGTCTGAAAGAAGCGTCCCATGGCTGTGATATGTGCTTTGAGCCGATGGAGATCACGGTAAGCAACGAACTTGGATCCTTCTATCGTGGCATGGGACAGTTTGACAAATCTGCGGAGTTCTTTGAGATAGCAAAGCGTCTGGTATTTGTGCATATCGGAGACAAGACGGTGCAGTATGCGACCGTACTGAATAATCTGGCAGGAACATACCGCCTGGCAGGCAAATACGAAGAGGCAGCAGATCTGTTTAACGAAAGTGCACTGATCTATTCCACAACGATCGGAAAAGATAATTCGTACTATTGTAGCATTTTAAATAATCTGGCACTGGTATATCAGGATATGAAAGAATATGACAAGGCAGAAGAGATGTTGACAGATGCATTGAAGTCATCCAGAACACTGGAAAACAGCGCGATGGATGTGGCAATCACCTACTCAAATCTTGGCGCATTGTGTCTGGAAATGGGTGATTATACACGAGCAGAAGAAGATCTCAGAGAAAGTGTCGACATCTATGAGCGGTTAGATACCAATCATCAGGTACATCTGGCATCCGTTTACAATTCACTTGGAATCCTGTATTATAAACAGGGTAAGCTGGAAGAGGCAAAAGAAGCTTATCAGCAGGCACTGGAACTGACCTTATATCATTATGGTAAGAACCATGAATATGAGATTCTCTGCAGAAATATTGCTGCGATTGAGGAAGCAGTCCGTAATGCCTGATACATAAGACAGGATGTGAATATTATGAAATATCTGATTATTGGTGCCGGAGGCACAGGAGGACCGTTAGGCTTTTATCTGACAAAAGCCGGAAAAGATGTGACGCTGATCGCACGGGGCGCGCATCTGAAGGCATTAAATGAACATGGACTTACGATGGATCGCCTGTGGAATGGAACCACAGAGAACATTCCGGTAAAAGCAGTGGATATGGAGCATTACGATGAGCAGCCGGATGTGATACTGGTGTGCGTAAAAGGATACTCTCTGGACGATACAGTACCATTTATCCGTAAGGTTATGAAGAAGAATACCATTGTGATTCCGATTTTGAATATCTATGGAACCGGAGGTAAGTTACAGAAGCAGCTACCGGAGATTCTTGTAACAGATGGCTGTATCTATGTGGCAGCAGCGATCAAAGAGCCAGGTGTATTAGTGCAGTACGGCAAGGTGCTGAGCCTTGTATTTGGTGTGCGGGATCAGTCAGAAAGCCGTCCGGAACTGGAGGAGATCCGGGCAGATCTGGAATCCTGCGGTATCCGAGCACTTCTTTCTCATCATATCCAGAGAGCAGCACTGGAAAAATTCTCTTATGTGTCGCCGATCGGTGCGGCTGGCTTATATTATAACGCAACGGCAGCAGATTTTATGAAAGAAGGAGCACCGAGGGAAAGCTTCAAAGAAATGATCCGCGAGATCGGAGCGTTGGCAGAAGCGATGGGTCATCCATTTCACAAGGATATGGTGACGAGAAATCTGGAGGTGTTATCCACACTGGCACCGGAAGCAACAACTTCCATGCAGAGAGATGTTATGGCAGGCAAGCCATCGGAGATTGACGGTCTGGTGTATGAAGTGGTAAGACTCGGTAAGGAATATGATGTGTCGGTACCGGAATATAAAAAAGTCGCAGCAAAGCTTTCAAAAGAATTAAAATAGCAGGAGGCAGATGACAGTATGCTGGAACGGGGAAATCAATTTATAGAGAAATGGATGGCGTTTGTGACGCCGTTATGCATGCTGGTGGGCATCAGCTTCCCGGATGTGGCAGCACATGGGCTTCCGTATGTGACGATGGTATTTGCGTTTATCACATTTACCGGAGCATTAAAATCCGAATTCAAAGACGTATTGCGGGTATTT
>OLQK01000638.1_pt1 | contig 33679 bp, 22 predicted proteins | sample 1672501 | NCBI WGS metagenome assembly OLQK01 (sample SAMEA3136693, study PRJEB25190) | human gut metagenome | biome: human gut; feature: human-associated habitat; material: faeces | place: Austria | collected 2013
ACGATGTAGGTATCGCACACCTGATACTCGGTCGTGAATTTGATGCCAGATTTCAGCGCGTCGGCAAACAGCTCGTCAAGCCCCTCCTCCTTGAAGGTGGTATGCCCGGCATTCAGAGTTGCCACGAGTTCCTCGTTGTAGTCAGTGCCCACAACCTCCACGCCGTGCGTAGCCATCATGAGCGCGGTAGGCAGTCCGATATAACCGAGACCGATAACGTTAACCATTACTTAAACTCCTTATCCTTTGTTCTGCCTAAGTGGCATGTTGCTAGCGTTGGTGACAAAATCCCAAATGGGCTCATTTGCCCTGTCCGGCGCGTATTTGATTGATTCCTGTAAACAGCGTCGTCTCATACGACAAACCTCACTAGGTTCGTTGAGACATTTTTCGAGGGTTTCGTAGGCTCCATCCGAGTCGTCAAACCCGTATATTAGTCCCGTCTCCCCGTCCTCAACGATGCTACGGGCATTCCGCCAGTCCGAAGTAACGACAGGAACCCCGGCCGAAAAAGCATCCACGATGGTTCCCGGGAATCCCTCCCCGTAATATCTCGTAGGAAAGAGGAGAAGGAGGTATCTGCTCAGTACGCCGACACTCTCTCCGGCAGGCACGCTGCCTTTGTAGGCAACACTATCCGAGTGCAACTCGAGCAGGCAATCGAGCTCCTCGCGGTAGTCATCGGCGACTGGGCCATAGATGTCGAGAAAGTATTCTGTCGCACCGTGCTCGGAGTTGACTCGCGCAACTGCCTCGACAGCAGTCGTCACTCCTTTCTCACGACAGACTCTCGAGAAAACGCACACGGGGAGGGGCCTAGAGGAGGCATCGATCTTGACCGGCTCAGCCAAAACCTCCAGTTTTTTCGCGTTGGGAACGTAATGAACGTTCTCAAGACCCTGAGCCCTAAGATCGTCAGCCATACTCGTCGTCTCCGCAAAGATGGCATCCAGTTCTCCGAGCTTCCTCAAAAACGCAAAGTCCTCCTCGCAGCGCTTTGCGACCCAGCCTCCAATCACCACATAGCCAAGCCTGAAACCGAAATAACTCCTCAACCGAAGGAGTATTGGCATAATCATGCGTAGTCCGTTTTCGCTTAGAGCCATGAGCACGACGTCTGCACGCTTGGCCTCTCGAATAGTGCGGGAGAAAAGCCTCAGCGGGTTTGCCTTCCAGCGATACGTGTCGATTTCGGAGTACGCAATCGCGTCGAGCGACTGCAACCAGTCCCTCAGCATCCTGCACTTTGCCGTCTGCCCTCCGAATTCTTTGCTATCCCCCTCCGCGGAACGCGCAGAGGCAAAATAGCCGACAACAGCAACGCGCCTGGTTGAATCGCTCATCTCGCAGCCCTCCCAAGTTTTGAGGCAACCTTCTCAAACCCAATCAAAGGCTGCATGAGGAAAGGCTTAGGATCTACCGAGTCCCAAAGATCAAGGACGCAAACGAAACCTCTCTTTGCGGAGGCATCGACCACCGTGTTCAAATCGTTCCCCTGCGCCAGAATCTCCTTGAGCGGCGAATGCCAATACAAAGGTTTGGAACAAGGCCCAGTCGCACTACGATCGGATATACAGCGCGCAATATCCGGGTACTTTCTCAGCAGGACACCCACAGACCCCCACGGCCTCGGGTTTACATCCAAGACATAAAGCGAATTCGATGCTTGGTCGACCTTCATATCGAATTGAATGAATCCGGTGTAGTTGTTCGCCTTGATAAGCTTGCCCGCCTCGAGCCGGACGCGGCCAACAAGCGCAGGATCAGTCACCTCAATGGCGGCGCATGCAACGCCCTGAGGATACTGTTTGAACTGTCGAACAGCGATGTCGGCGAGCATTGCGCCATCCGAGGCGAAGCCGCCATACCCAATCTCGTTCCAATTACTGCCGGCAATATAGGGCTCGCACTCATACGCGGTCAGTGCGGCGCCACAGGCTTCGACGTTCTTCGCCACAGACTCGAGTCCGGGGCGGTCCGAAACGATGCGGATTTTGCCTACCCCGTCATCGATGACAAAGAGACTCTTCTCGCGAGGTTTCACGACGAGCGGGAACCCGATTCCGACGCGATTGTCTATAACGGCACCGAGAGTCGCTCTTTCCGGAACGTTAACGCCAGCCTCTCGACACTTAGCAAAGGCACGCTCCTTGTCGTTGAACTCAGAAAGGAAATCAAGGCCTGGCTCAGCGAAGGAGAGGACATTCTCGAAGTCGGCGCGATGCTCGAGAATCATCGTCAGATACTGGTCACTCGCAATCCAACCTTCGGGCCTACCCTGCACAGAGGGAGAATCAAGAGTCCTTAAGTAGCCGAGAATGTCTCCGAACGCTTTGGCAACGGTATAACCCCTAAGAGAGTTCGAGTACTTGCCGATGTCATCGGGGCGGCATACCGCGTAGACATCTCGCCCGGCACGCGCGAGAATTCTAGCGAGAGCAAGGCCCGCGGGACCGAGGCCAAATACGACGGCGGGGACCTTCGAGCTGTCTGCCATCGTTACTTCACCTCCATCTCTACAGGTATGGCATCGAAGCCCTTAAGTGACCTGCAGAAACAGGCAACATCGCTTCTGCTCTCCTGCCCAGAGGGGAACTGAATCGAGCCGTACTGCATGAGCTTCATCGGGTAAATATCCTTTTCCAGCCTCAAAATCTCTCGCACCTCGGCCGCCCTGTTTACCAAAAGAATCTGCGTCTCCCTTGTCTGCACGCCAGGACCGATGCCCGTCGAGAAATAAGAGCACAAGCCCCTCACCCTCTCATCGGGCTCAACGGTCGTTGAAAACAGATACCCGGCGGCGCACGGCGTTCCGTAGATGCAGGGCCCATTAGTCTCCGATAGGACGCGAAGCGAGGAGGGATCATCATCCGGAAGCAAGTACACATGGTTCTTAATGATGGATGAATCGGTGGCATAGACTAAGCCTTCTGGGGTGTCGAACCCGCGAACTGCGCGGAAACGCTGATCGCCGACAGCAAGGGGCTCAACAATGGAAAAATCGCCGCTCGCAATGTAAATACCGGCCGTCTCCTCCATATCGCCCGTAAAGACGTACCAGCCACCTGCGAGCCTGGGGGCGAACCCATGGACATGACGCACAACACCGGCAGGAAATTCGAAAAGAGAGCGAAGTTCCCCCTCTCTTGTGATGCCGTAAATCCCGACAGGCTTTTTTTCGGAGTTCTGGCCGTAATCTCCCCAAATCGCCTCAACATCGCCCTCCGTGCGCTGGATGGTAAGGGGCGTAGAGAAGCCCTCCCGCGCGGTAAAGACATTTGACACGACACCTGTGCGCAAGTTGCAACGAAGCAAAGCCCCACGCCAGGAAACAAGTAGCCCACCGTCGACCTCGACGGCGCAACGGGCCTCCCAACGCAGCGCACGAGCAGCAAGCCGACCTCGGCACAGACGGCTCGTCATGGAAGACTTCTCGAGCGTGGCCCTCACGTCCCAGTTTCCATCAGCGTCAGCCACGCAGATTCTTTCGCCTAAAGAAAAGGCGAGTTTGCCACTGGCCAGAAAGGCCAAGGGTTTTGCCCCACGAGGCAATCGCATTTTTTCAATCATCAGCAATCACCTCCGTCGAAGCTGCTTAAGAAAACAGTCGAGCACGCACTTTTCGCACCAAAAACCTCGGCAACAGTAATCTCGGCCAATTTGCCGAATTCAGGCGAAGAAGGTGCTTTGCTATATCCGATTTTGTTGCCCACCCCGTGAGCGATGGCTGGAGCCTCCTCTTTTGCAAAGTGATAACGCTGCGTAACCTCTGCCCTCTCACGGTCAGTGGCATCCTCGATTCTTAGCACACCATCGCGCAACTCAATGCTGCGGCGATGCAGACGGCCCTTGTAGTTGCGGAAACTCGCGACAACCCGATGCTCATTGAACTCCTCGACATGCACGTCGCTCACGCCTCGCGCCACGCGATGCTCGGCCCAGCACTCCATCTGTTCCTCGCCGTCAACGGTAGCGGTGTTATGCGCCGCCGTGCTGCGGAAATAGGACCTCAACTCGCTCTGGTAAGCAAAGGTCCCCGAGTTTACAATCGCAGGTATTCCACCGACAGAGAGCTCGAAGCTCAAGAGGTCACAATGAGCGTGACCCAGCATATACCGGGGGCCAGGCTCTCCTGCAAAGAAGACGAGAGCAGCATTCCCGTCGTAGAGCTTGTAGAAGCCGGAGTCAAGAAAAGCCGTCTTAGTGTCATCAGGTTCGTAGCCATAGACGTCACGACACGCGCAAATGAGCGACCCGCATTCCTTGGCCACACCGTCGGCCGCGTCATTAAAGAAAGGCGTCTTGCCCATACCACGCTCGATAGACGCCATGGCGTCTAGCATTTGCCTGACCTTGAAAGCGACTTTTGCCGGCGCAGCTTTGCCTGCCGAGCGGTACGCGAGCTCCACGCGCAGCAAACCCTCCAAGATAAGCTTGTGGTACATCATGGAGCGCTCGTAATGAACGCCGTCAGGCAGAACCTGCTCGTCGAGCTGAGCCAGATAGTCGCGCTCAACGTCCGCCAATACATCGTTCTCGCCAAACAGAAGTGCGCAAATAACGAGCGTCTTCAAATTCTCTAGGTAATGGTTCGCCAGTAGGTGCTTCTCCTGGTTTGCGAGCAGATGACGGTATTGCCGGTATATGCTAGCAGAAAACGCGCCCATGAAGTCGTCGTCAGCAGTAAGGACCTTGCCAAACAAGTCAAGACAAATTAGCCAATTAACGAGACGCAACGATATTGTGTAGGGGTGCCACGCGTCGCCGCGAGGATATTCACACGCGCCAATCCAGGAACAGACGAGCTGCTTGAACAATTCGGGGCCCGTCGCATCACCCGTACGCACGTACCGCGCCGCAATGGGAACGCAATATTCGAAATAGTGGAGGTTGAAGTTCCAGAGATGGCTCGCCTCGGGCACCTGCCAAGTGCCCAAATCAACCTTATGACGACTGTTGATTAGCAGAAACTCGCCACCAGCAAGCGCGTTAGCATCAAAGCGTGAGCAATACACCTCGTCGTGGTCAAGAGCGGCCAAGGAGAGATTCATGGGGCGCGCACCGACACCCACGGGCGCCTCGGGCACACTCTGGGCGCGACGCAGCCTAGCGACAACCATGGACGGCCTCATGCGCGCAACGGTGCGGGCGTAGAGAAGCGCCTTGTCCAATGCCGATGCCTTCACGTCTACCTACCCTGCCCGAAGATGCCCAGCAAAGTCTCCGCGAATTCGCGAGCAACTTTCTGCCGCGAATGCGCCGCTAACATACCCTGTGCAGCAATTGCCCTTTCCTCGACGCTGAAGCCGCGAGCCACCAGCTCGTCGAACGCGCGCAGCAACCCCTCATGATCCTCAGGTGCGGCATGCGCGCCCAGGCCAGTCTCCTCAAGCAAATCCACGGAGTCGCCCTGCGCTGCCAGCAGCACGGGACACCCACACGCTACGCACTCGTAAAGCTTGGTGGGAATACTGTCTCTCAGACGCGAGCTCACCAGAGGCACGTAAGAAAGGGCTGAATACCTCAACACCGTGTAGACGCCGCGGGCATCGACGCTGCCGCAGAACTCGACGTTGCTCAGGCCCTCGACCTTGGCACGCTGCTCGAGCGCCTTCTTGTCCGCACCCGCCCCGAAGAGCAAGAAGCGAACGTCAGAGCGCACAGAGGCTATGTCCAACAACGTGCCGAGGCCTTGAGCCAGGCCGATGTTGCCGACATAGCAGCAAATGGGACCATGCTCGAGGTCGAAGCGCTCGACGACAGCAAGATCCTCTTCGTTTTCAACGAAAGCCTCATCAATGCCATTGGGCACAAGCTCCACTGGAGTCCCAGCGGGGACGCGTTCCCTCAGCTTCTCCGCCTTGCCAGCGGAAACAGTGGATACCATGTCGGCGACCTTGAAGCCACGCTTGGCTATATGTGAGAAAAAGCGGCCGTAAGGGCTGCTCGGAGAGAACGAACCCATCTCATAGGCGACATCAGGCCACACATCGCGCACGTCCAGAACGAGTTTGGCGCCCTTGCGCTTTGCAATCTTTATTGCGGAGGTGGTCAGGAGCAGCGGCGGGGTGGTACAAACCACAACGTCGAAGTCACCCATACCCTCGGCGGCTTTAACGGAGGCGCGCTGGCCCCCGAAGTTGTTCCGCAGGCGGTTCACGAGCGTCTTCTCCTGCAGGGGGAAGGTCTCGAAGAAGGTCACGTAATCGGGCTTCGCGTAGCCCTCGGACGAGTTGAGCAGGCTGTCGCTTGAAGCAAGAACTTGCACATCGATGCCGGCCTCGCGCATCGCGTCGACAAGAACGCATGCGCGGTTGGCGCATGCGGAGCGGCTGGGGCGAAAGCTGTCGGTCAGAAACAAGAGTCTCATCACCTAGCCCCCTCCCCCGTGCTCACAACGCCGAGCGTCTTCAGGATAATCCTCACATCCATAGCAATCGATCGGTGCTCAATGTATTCCAGGTCAAGCACCACTTTTTCCTTTGGAAGCAGATCATATCCACCCGTCACCTGAGCCAAGCCAGAAAGACCCGGAGCAATCATGGTGCGGTAATGCCAGCCATGGATACGCTTCTCGAACTCTGCGCAGAACGCCGGGCGCTCCGGGCGTGGGCCAATAAGGGACATGTCGCCCTTAAGCACGTTCCAGAACTGAGGAATCTCGTCCATACGGGTCTTTCGCATAACCTTTCCGAAGGGCGTCACGCGCGGATCATCGCCCTGAGCCCACCGGGCGCCACGCTTTTCAGCATCAACGTACATAGAACGGAATTTATAGACATTAAAGATCTTGCCATTCTTCCCTACACGCCTCTGCGCGTAGATAACGGGACCTGGAGATTCTAATTTAATTTTAAGGGCTATCACTCCCATGGGAATAGCAAGAAGAATTAGGGCACATCCACAAGATACTATGTCGAAAGCACGTTTTGCAAAACGGTAGCCAATTCCGCCCGCAATCGTTGGCTCAGAAAGCTCAATGACATCATCGCCTGGCAGCAATTTCGCCAGCACTTCATCTGGAATACCATTTTCGGTAAGCTTAGGTTCATACTTGGCAGTTGCGTCAACCCTTGCGGCTTCGCGACGATCTTCATGGCTATAGCCGTCCCGATCGAGCCCGACACTCCTTGGCTTTATCGAATCACGTCCTTCCGCGCAGATATCGCTATATGTCGCTTCGCCCAATTGCATATCCAAATAAATCCCTTTTGCTGAAATTACGTCCCCGTTACCTGGGGTTCCTCCCGCCAGTTTCCTCTTCTTCACCCAATTGCAGCTGTCGATTCGTTCTCGCCCCTACCCTTTTGCGGGGCTTTTGGAAACAATCTCCAACCCAAGCCGTATCGTTTTCACCCTGCCAAGCATGTGTATCTCAAGTTCGGCCGTCCTGCGATGCCTGTCTATCCGCTTGATTCCTGCCTCGTGACCCCTAAGCGGGCCGCGCAGCACAATCACTTTGCTGCCTTCCACAATGCCCTCGCTCATTTCAATCACGCGGCGATCGTTGCCCGTGAAGGCATTAAGCCAAGCCACCTCGTCATTGTTTAGGGGAATGAATACTCCGTTATTGCCAAGCAGCTTGGTAAAGGCCGGAACACGGCGCAGCTGCAGCGCGAGCTTCTCGACATCGCTCGTCTCTACGTACAGGTAGCCGGGAGTCAGACGCTCCGTGCGCTTATGCCATTCGCCCTTCCAGCGACGCATCGTCTCAAAGCGCGGCACGAATATCTCGCCAATCACGCTTTCGTCGATAAAACGCCGAATGAGCTCTTCGACTTTGGCTTCTTGGCCGCTTCCGACTTGAATGGCGTATATGCGCATGGCACTTTCCTTGTCTCTAAGTAAGCAGGCTGCATCGCAATGCAGCGAAATCGCCTCACGACAACACCACTGTATTGCGCGCGACCGCCCCACGCACCACCCACACTCGGATTGGTTTTGGGGCATAGCTTCGCTACCGCGAATGCGGTCCAACAACGAACTATTCATTTCCCGAACAACGGCGCAACGCGCTCTGAGCGACGATTGCACGTTTGATAGGGTGTATACGTTACGGCACGTAATTGAGCGCAAAAAAGGCCAATGACTATTGACCCATTTGTAACGCCATTCGGTGTAACCCCTTTGCAAAAAAAAGGGGGGGGGGCACACCGTCTTGTATAATTTTGCCTATTACCCACATCTATGTAAAGCAATTTGTAGGTAAAGTTACAATTCAACGTCGCTTCTTCACCGATATAACTGCTGGCAACACCTTTCAAGCATTTGTTTGTTGCACAACATGCGACTTGTTTTGAATGTTGCGCAACTTTTGGCGTGGGTACCGTACTCGCGTCGAGCAATCGCCACGCACACGCCAAAAACCCGATGTTGAAAGAGTGCTTTTAGCACTATATCGCACGAAAGGAACACTGCACACGAGCCACAATAATCCCAATGGACTGCTTATGCCGCCTACTTCGCGTGGGCACCGCGACAACGATACGCAGCTTTCGCCTTCGCCAAATATTGGTAATGCTCAACACGGTGCGCATCGCTTGCGATATAGCGATACAGCATTTCATCGAACAACTTCTTCGCGGGTTTCTTTTCTTTGCCAAAACGCCCGCCGGCAACGAAATCGGCCGACGCCTGTAGCTTGCAACCCATGCGCACCAAACGCTCGGCGATGCTCACATCTTTCTGAATGGCCTTATAGCGCTCGGGGTGAGCGATAATCACGTCGTAACCCTTGCCCTGCAGCTCGTAAATTGTGCGTTCATATTCCTCGAAGTCGCGCGCGGTGCAGTGGCTCGAAAGCTCGAGCAAAAATTCGTTGCTGCCGTCGAAATGCAGGTATTCGGCCCATTGCATGCCCAGCTCCATGAGCTTACGGTAGTTTACCTCGAAGCCCATTTGCAGCGGAAAGCCGTCGGCGTGCGCCACGAGCAATTCGTACGCATCCCACATGGCGTCGTAGTCGAAATACGGGTCGCGGCAATGCGGCGTGCACACGATGCTCGTAACGCCCGCCTGTTTAGCGGCTTCGAGCATCGCCAGGCTTTCGTCCAAATCGCGCGCGCCATCGTCGACGCCCGGCAAAATATGACAATGGATATCGCGCACGGGCACTTCCTTTCTGCATTGGTGCGAACGCATTTTAGCAGGGACTCTTCCCCACCGAGCAATCACCCTAACACAACAACACCCGCACCATACGGCGCGGGCGCACATCATTTCGGTTTAGAGCCTTGAACCGCGAGGGTTCTGCGGCACCACGATCGACGAATCCATGTCGAAGGTGTCTTGCGCGGCAGCGGGCGAAGAATCGCCGTGCTTCATGCGCTTGCCATCTTTGTTGTAGTACGCGTAGTAGTACTCGCTGCTCTCAACTTCGCAATCGTTCAAAACAGCGCCAATCACGTTGGCGTCGGCCTTGCGCAGCTGCTCGTATGCGGCTCGCACCTGATCGCGCTTCGTGAAGTTGTCGCGCACCACGAGCACCGTGCCGTCGACCAGCGAAGAAAGAATGGCGGCATCAATGAACGTACCAACCGGCGGCGTGTCGAACAGCACGTAGTCGAACTCGCGGCTCACCATGCCAATGAAGCGGCCGAAGCGCTTCGAGGAAAGCAGGTCGGGCGGGTTGGGAATGTGCGGTTCGGCGTCAAGGAAATACAAGCCTTGCTGCGGCAGAGCCACGATCGCCTGGTTCAGCGGCTCCTCGTCGGCGAGCACCGCATGCAGGCCCACCTCGGGGTGCACATTGAGCATGCCTGCCTGCGAACGCTTGCGCATGTCGCATTCGACGACGAGCACGCTTTTTCCACCTGCGGCAATGGCCTGGGCCAGCTGCGCCGTGATGGTCGACTTGCCCTCGTTGGGCACGGTAGACGTTACTACCAGCGTGCGCACCGGGTTGTCGACGCTTGCGAAGCGAATGTTGGCGAGCAGGGTTTTAATGGAGTTTTGAACCGCTTGCTGGTTCTGCGACTTCTTGCGAGCCATGGGTTATTTCGCTCCCTTCATCGACGGAATGCGGCCAATAACGGGAATGCCCAGAAGCTCTTCCACATCTTCGGCGCCGCGCACGCGGGTGTTCAGCATGTCCATGAGCACCACAATGGCAATGGCCACGAACAGGCCGGCCAAAAACGCGACCGCAGTGTACATAAGGCGGTTCGGGCCGCTCGGCGACGTGGGCGTAACGGCCTCGTCAATCACGTTCACGCTTTGCACGTCCATGACCGACTGAGCCACGCTCGAAACGTTTTTCGCGAGCTCGTTGGCGATGATCGCCGTGCTGGCTGCATCTTCACCGGTCACCGTGAGCGAAATCACGCGCGACGTGTTTTCGCTGGACACGCTGATTTTATAATCGCGCAGGCTCTTCATTTTCAGGGCCTCGGCGGTTTGCTTCGACACGGTGTCGCTCTTTATAAGGGTCGACACGTCGTTGGCGATCATCTGAGAAGCCGACAAATCTTGGCTCATGGACGTTTTCGTCGTCGAATCGCCCTTCACCAATACGTACATGCTCGTAGATGCGGTGTAGGCGTTCGGCATGAACAGGTAGCTATACACGCCCATCACCAAAGCGCACACCAGGGGGAGCGCGATCACAAGCCGCAGGTGCTTGCGCAAAAGCTGCAAGAGCTCAAGCAGAGTCATATTTCGTTTGCCTTTCTCGTTAGCGCGGCATGCCGCGATTGTTACTCTTCAGGGGCCACGTCGTTTGTGGTAAGACCCGCATTTGCCACCAGGGCATCGTAGCTTTTCGGTGCCGGCGAGTTGCTTGCCGCGCCCAGCTTCAAGTTGCTCGACTGGGCCTGCGGAATTTCGGCCGTGGCGTCGTTGGGGTCGAGGCCCGCATCGACTCGACACATCATATCGCGCCATTCGTTGAACATGGGGCACGCGTAGCTCACGCCGCCTTCCGTAAACGAATAGCTGGGGCACACCGCCGAATACAGAGTGAGGTCTGCCACTTGGAACTGCTGTGCCAGAGCCACAATGTCGGTAATCGACAAGTCGGTGCTGATGCTCGACGCGAGCGAACTCACAAGGCCCGGCAACTGCCCCGGGGGCGAAGCGAGCACCTGCTTGATGATGCCCTGCACCACCAAGCGCTGCGCCTGGGCACGGCCGAAGTCGCCACCCGAAACGTTGTAGCGCTCACGGGCGAAGGCGAGCGCCTGCGCACCATTCAAGCGCTGGTTGCCAGCGTTGAACGACATGCCGCCGTTACCCGCATCGAAGCTTTCGGGAACATTAACCCAAATGCCGCCGAGTTCGTCGACCACGCGTTGCAGGCCATCGAAGTGCACCTCGCAGTAATGCGTGATGGGCACGCCCGCAAACGTCGAAACCGCATCAACCGCGCCCGACGCGCCGCCGAACGAATACGCCGCGTTGATCTTCTGCCTTCCCTGGTCCTCGATGGTCACCATAGTGTCGCGAGGGATAGAGATGAGGTCAACCTGGCCCTTATCGGGGTCGATGCGCGCGAGCATGGTCACGTCGCTTCGACTGGCGGTTTCGCCATCGTCACGCGAATCGCTGCCCAAAATGAGCATGTAGAACGCAGTGCTTTCCTCGGTGGCCGATTCGCTCGCCGATGCAGGCTGCAACGCTTCTTTGAGCTCGGCTTCTTCCTGCTTATCGTCGAAGCCCATCGACGTGTTGAGCGAGCTTACGTACGCGGCGAGCGCAATGCCGCTGCCCACGATGAGCGTGAACAGCACCGCGAACACGATAAGCGCGATGCGACGGCCCTTGTGCCGCTTTTTGCGCACGCGGCGCACGCCGTCGTGCTCGGGAGCGTTGCCGTCGAGGCCGGCATCGAAGTCGGTGCCAAAATCGTCAACCGCGCCCGCGTGGAAGCTCTCGTGGAACTGGTTCACGCTCGGCATGCGATGCTGGTAAGCCGCGCCCGCAGCCCGATAGGCGCCCTGGCCTTCTTCCTGCTGCCACTCGGACTGGTGCTGCTCCTGCTGCTGCGAAAACGGCGAGGGGCCTTGGGGGCTGTAGCCTCGATTCTGCGAATCACGCTCGCCCGGCTGCTGCTGAGTGATAAGCGACCGGACCGAATCGGTGACCAGGCTGCCCAGGTCCTCAGGCTTGGCGTGCAAGCCTTTCCGCGAAGGCAAAGGCGCACCGTCATCGTTAGAATAATCCGACATACTCAGTTTCTTTCGTAACATTCAAACGTTAAAAGCTCACGCAGCGTATTTGGCGTTAGCTTTAATATTTTATATATGCCCATGCTACCCGCGCAACAAAAGAACGCGCTTGCACACATAAAGGGTACTTTACGCACAATAGGCCGTAGGTAACGCTCCTGATGGCAGGCTTGCCTGTTGCGCAACTTTCTTGGAACCCAAAATGAGAGGCCCACCCCATATTGTTGAATGCGCAAGAGCGCAAAACCTTGGTAAATGAGGAGCAAGAACGAAGCAAAGATGCAGCAAAGCCGCGGCGCGACAGAGAGGCGCGGGATTGCGCGAGCCAGTGGCGCGGCTGCTACGCAGGTCGAAAGCGGGGCTCGCGCGGGCCGGGGACAGGGCTGCAGCGGAGGCCTGCACGGGGATTCCCCTTTTCAGCGACGCCGTTGGCGTAGCGCACTTGCTAGTTTAGGGCTCGCGCCCCAAGCCGCCGCCCTACTCCACAGTGCCGTAGGTATAGCCCCAGCCATGGCCGGCAATCGAGGAGTTCATCTGCTGGCACAAAGCGATGCGCGTATACGCGCCCGGCGGCAGCAGCTCCACGATTTCGCGCATGTCGGCGCACACGTCGAACGTCTCCGCCGCCAGAATCACATCAAGCCGCTCAACGATGGGCGTGTTCTTGAAAAGATAATCCACAACGCGCTGCATTTCGCCATACGAATCGCTTCTCTCAAGCAAAGCCATGCAGTGGTTTCCTTTCTTTTATATCTCCAACCTGTTGCCACCTGTTAAATGCTCGTAGCGTTTAACAGGTTGCGTGGCGCTTGACGAGCCGAACCAGTGGTGATCAAACCTGTTAAACGCTGCGAGCATTTAACAGGTCGGGCGCCGCCGCTGTCGCCAAAGCCGCGACAACCGTTGCGGCCGCCGCTGCGCGACCGTTGCCGCCCGCGTCTCCGATGTGCTAAATGCTCGCAGCGTTTAGCACATCCCTAGCACGTCCCGACAGGCCTGCCGACAAACAATTAGCGAATGCTGTCGGCGCCGAAAACGCCTGCGGCCAAAGCGCCCGTGTATGCAGGAGTCGCCTCGCCGCACGCGCGCAGAAACTGAGCGCCCGCCGCACGCAGAACCACAGCCGCATCGGCCATGAAGTCGGGCAACGCGTAGGGATTCTCGGGAATGGGTGCGCCAAGCGATGCGCGGCGCTTCTCGGCGGCGGTCGTCTGGCGCACGCTCACCTGCACCAAAATAGGCTTCGGCGTAGCGGCGGCAATCTCGCGCACCACTTCCGCAATCGCCTCGGGCGCAGCAGCACTGCGAATGCCAATCACGTCGGCCTTCGCGAGCATCTCGATCGCTTCAGCGAGCGGCTTTCCGTCGAACTCGCCTTTCTCATTCACGTCAACCGACACAAACACCGGGCCCGCATACGCGCGGCGCACGCCTTCGATGCCGCACTGAACATCGGCCGCGCTGCGCAATCCGTTCAAGAAAATCGCGTCGAAACCCGCGCCTTCACTTTCGGCAAGAGACCCCATGGCTTCCTTGCCGCCCTCGAGAAGCGCTCGCGCCGCGCCTTCATATTGCGCCGCGCACTGCTTCATCGACATCGCCGAAGTGGCATCGAGCGGAAGCCCGCACGGGCCAACTTCGCACAGCACATGCTGCGGCGCATTCGCGCGCGCATGAGAAATAGCCGCCTGTGCAAGTTCTCGAGCGCGATCTTCCATGCGCTTGTGCGCCAGGCGCGCCTCACAAATATCGGTCTCGGCAACCAAGCACTGCGCGCCCGCCATCGATTCAAGGCGCAGCGTATCTCGCATAGTTTCCGGCTCAACCAAGCTCATATATTCAGCTTCGGTTTCCATGTCGACGCCTTGGTTCGAGAGCGCAAACGCGAGCGGGGCGGAAAGCACGAGCATGTCTTTGTGAAAACGCAATTCGATATCGGCCATAAAAGCCCCTTTCGGATGTGGCGAACGCGGCGCGAAACACGGCAAAAGCGCGCACGGCGCGGCTAATGCAATGCCCTGAGTATAGTTGCAACGCGGCGAACGGAGCGCCTGCAAGGGCCGCTTTCCCGAAAAGTGGCGCAAGCGCGCTTCACAAGTCAAAAAGCGGCTCAAAATGATGCTGCGGCAAACGGTCGTTTTGCAGCGGCGAACGGCGAAGCTTTTTAATGACGCTTCAAAAGCCCTTCACAAACGTATACACATTTTTAGATTATGTCTAATTCACCCTCATTATGTGAGGTGTTGCTTTATAGCTTCCACCAGGCCTTTTACATCTTGTCGAACACAGGTGCCCTGCGTACACAAGTCGTTCAAAACCGTCTCACAACTTCTTGAAAACCCATACCTATACTTTTGCCTTGCAAACGCGGGGTCCCCTTCCCAGTTTGCCTGCTACCCCAAAGCAGTACGTACCGGTGCACCTCCCAAGATCAAGCACCGTACACCCCCTCCTTGTGTGAGGCCCGGTTCCCCTCCGGGCCTCAAGTTCTCTCTTAGGCCCGCTCGTCCGAACGGGCCTTTTCCTTTTCCTGGGGACGAAACGAAAACGATTCTTCGAAACGAGCGCCCACCATGATGGCGCGCAAACGCCAACCGCAATCGCGCAACGGTGCCGTTGCAGAAAATCGCGCGCATCGCAGTGCACGCGTCGCAGCGCCCACAGCCACACCGAATCGGCTTCGTAGCTCAAAGGCACGCCCGCAAATCGCCAAAAAGACGCTCAGCCGGCTTTATTATCCCAACTACGCGTTGCTGACCTGCGGTTTTTAGAAACAATGGACATTTTTACTAATCAAATTCTTAATGCTGTGGCGCGCATTGGCGCATGGAAACAGTCGCGATTCGTGCATATATGCAATTTCATCGCTTTCTTGCCACGCATTATTTATTCTGTCCCTTTTTTCGACGGCATTCGGTTTCTTGAATATTTCCTATAGGCACTGCTTATATATTTCACTCGTAAAAAAGAATATATAGGCGTGGCTTATGGAATTTCTCGGAACGTAAACTCAAAACTGTCCCGTTCCACAAACCATACACTTCATGGTCACAACTTCTCAAATAGCGACCTGTATACTTTTGCCCTGCAAGCGAAAGGCTCCCCTCCTTTACTTGCCTGCTTCCCCAAAGCAGATTTTGAATCGACGCGATCTGAAGCGTCGTTCATCCCCTCCTTGTGTGAGGCTCGGCTCCCCTCCGGGCCTCAATTTATCTCTACAGCCCGCTCAACCGAGCGGGCTTTTTTGTTGCCCTCATTCCGCGCGAAAATCGCGCTCGGGTTTCGCGCACAACCATAGCGCGTCTTCGCACGCACAGAGCCCGCCGCCGCGCCACCGCGCTCGCGCGCTTTCACCGTTTCCTTTTGGTTTTCGCGCCGCACACAACCTCGCACCCCAAGAGCCTATAATGGACGGCACCTGACCGTCGCAGCGTGCGGCGGCACATTCGAGAAAGGTTTCGCCATGCTCGACGAGCTCCACGTGCAAAATGTCGCCCTTATTCGCGAAGCGACGTTCGCGCCCGCGCAGGGCCTCACGGTGGTCACGGGCGAAACGGGCGCCGGCAAAACCGCGCTGCTTTCGGCGATCAAGCTGCTTGTGGGCGAGCGCGCCGACGCCTCTACCGTGCGTGAGGGCGCGCAGGGCGCCATGGTCGAGGGCCGCTTCTTCTTGCCAGCCGAAGCCGACAACGCCGACGACGGCCACATCGCATGCCGCAAGGTTTCCGCCGACGGGCGCAGCCGCGTGAGCATCGACGGCTCCATGTCCACCGTGCGCCAGCTTGCCGAGCAGCTGGGCGCCACCGTCGATTTATGCGGCCAGCACGAGCACCAACACCTCTTAAAGCCCGCAAACCACGCCGCCATGCTCGACGCATGGGCGGGCGATGCGGTTGCAAGCGCAAAAGCGGCCTACATCGAAGCTTTCAACGCCGAACAGGCTGCAGCAGCAGAACTTGCCCGCGTTCGCGAAGCCTCGCAGGCCTCCGCCGCGCAGCTCGAAGAGGCGCGCTTCACGCTCGCCCGCATCGATGAGGTAAACCCCACGCTCGACGAATACGACAAGCTTATGGCGGAACTCCCCAAAATCGAAAACGCCGAAGCGCTCGCCCAGGCAAGCGACGGCGCATATTGGGGCCTTTCAGGCGACGGAGGCGCAATTGAGGCTGTGAATTCGGCTATCGCCTCGCTCGAGTCGCTCACGGCGGCCGACGCCGCGCTCGAGCCCCTGGTTTCGTCGCTCACCGACGCGTCCTATATTCTTGAAGACGCCTCGCGCGATTTGCGCGAGTACCGCGACGGCATCGATCACGACCCGCATGCCCTTGAACGCCTACAAGAACGCGCAAGCACCCTGCAAGGCCTTATGCGCGCCTTCGGGCCGCGTATGGAAGACGTTATCGAGCGTCGCGATGCTGCCGCCAAGCTCATCGAGTCGGTCGACGATTCCTCGCGCGTGATCGCCCAGGCCGAAATCGCCCACGCCGCCGCCGAAGCGAAGCTCGTCGAGGTCGCCAAAGCGTTCGACGACGCGCGTAACGCGGCCGCCCCGAAATTCGGCGAGCAAGTGAACGCACAAATGGCCCGTTTGGAGATGGGCGGCGCCGAGCTCATCGTGCACGTCGACCCCCTTGAGCGAGCGCAATGGACGCGCGCAGGGGCCTCGAAGGTCGAATTCATGTATCGGGCCGGCACAGGCATGACGCCGCGCCCGCTTGCGCGCATTGCCTCGGGCGGCGAGGTGAGCCGCGTGATGCTCGCGTGCAAAGTCGTGCTGGGCGAGGCCGACGCGCGCGACACGCTCGTGTTCGACGAGGTCGATGCCGGCGTAGGCGGCTCGGTCGCGGTGGCGCTGGCCGCCGTGCTGGCCGATTTGGCGAAAACGCACCAGGTAATCGTGGTGACGCACCTCGCCCAGGTGGCCGTGCGCGGCGAGCGCCATTTCATGGTGAAGAAAACCGCGGGGGCGGCCCTCAAGGAAGGCGAAGCCGCAAACGCCGCCGAGGCCGCGATTCCCGAAACCACGCTCTGCGAGCTTGGCGAAGACGAACGCGTTCGCGAAATCGCCCGCATGCTTTCAGGCGACGCAAGCGAGGCCTCGCTTGCCCACGCAAAGGAAATGCTCAAAAACGCGCGATAGCGGTTGAACACCCGAGCCAGCGCGCGTCATTGGGCAAATATAGCCCTCGCCGCGCGAATTCAGCTTTCATTGGGTAAACGCAGCCCTGTCAAGGGAGCGCGGCCCATCGAGAGAGCGAAATCCTAATCAGACAACAGCAAAGCCCGCCTGGAGCAAAACCATTGTCCCAGGCGGGCCTCATATTGCGAGCGATATATGGGAATGCAGCTTAAATCAAGCTCCCGCATTCCGCATACACGAGGCTTCGTATTCCGCTTCCCCAAAAAAATACGTCATTCAACGGTCGCATTCTTTATATTCTTTTGTTAGCATTGGTTAAGTTTGTTTCCGATAGCAAACTTAACCGTTATGAAAGGGCCGCAACAAGCGCCCTTGCAACCGACCGAAAGGCCAGCTGTGAAAAGAATCTTCTTCCTCGTTATCGCCTGGATAAGCCTCGCCCTTGGATGCATCGGCGTATTCGTTCCCCTACTGCCCACAACGCCCCTCGTGCTTTTGGCGACGTTCCTGTTCGCGAAAAGCTCGCCGCGCCTGCATGCCTGGATTTGCAAAACCCGCGTGTATGGCGCGTATGTCAAACCGTTCAAAGAGCGCGGCGGCATCACACTTGCGCGCAAACTTCAGATGCTCGGCCTTTCGTATGCCGTTATGGGTGTAAGCGCGTTTTTCATGCGCAACGTCATTGCATGGACGATTCTGGGCGTGATGGCCTTGTTCCTTGCGTGGCTTGTGGCCGTTCGCATTCCTACAATTTCCAACGAGGAAGCAGCCACCGCCAGCTACCCCACCGCAACAATGCGTCCGTCAGACGAAATAACGTCGATCTGAACGGGGATGCTCGACGCCACCGCACCAACGACGTCAACAGCGCCGCCAGTAATGTCGGCGCCGCCAGCATCAGCGCCATTCTGAGAACCCGCGATTGCCACTGCGCGGCGCACGGCCTGCTCAAGGCCGCCGCAGCACGGCACCTGCATGCGTGCGACGCGAACGCTTCGCACGTTGTTCTCAGCGATAATCTGCGCAAGCTTCTCGGTATAGTCGACGCCATCGAGCTTCGGGCAGCCAATAAGGCACACGCGACCCTTCAAGAAGTCTTCGTGGAAGGCGCCATAGGCAAACGCCGTGCAATCGGCAGCCACAAGCAAATCGCAGCCTTGGAAATACGGGGCATTCACAGGCGCGAGCTTTATTTGCACAGGCCAGTTCGACAGGCGTGCGGGCACGTTCACCACCGTCGAAACGCCGCCCGCAGGCGCCGGGAACGGGTTTTCGGACGAAGACGCATTCGAAGCGCTGTTCACGACATGGGTAGGAGCAGCTTGGCCGCTTTCCGACACCGCACCCGGCTCGGCTTCGCGCACAATCATTTTCGCCATGAAACCAGGGCAGCCGCCCGCGGGCATGCTTGCATGAGTCTCGGCCTGTGCACGACGCATTTTCTCGGCAATCACGGCTGCCTCATCGTAGGCCGCAGCCTCGCGCTCGATGAATTCGATGGCATTTTCGGGGCACGCAGGCAAGCAATCGCCCAGCCCATCGCAATAATCGTCGCGCAAAAGGCGCGCCTTGCCGTCCACCAGGCCAATCGCGCCCTCGTGGCATGCATGCACGCACAAACCGCAGCCCGTGCACTTCTCTTCGTCAATATGGATAACGCGTCGTTTCATGCGACCCCCTTCGTTATTTTCGCGAGCGCATAGTAGCACCGCGTCCGACTGGTGGCAAGGATATGATACCTATACGATATCAATTTGAGGAAAAATACGCCTACAGCATCAAGCGCAGCGGCGAAGCCAAGCACGCGCGAATTCACGACGCCGCCATAGCGCCATGAAGGAAGGCCGCCTTTGCTGCCGACAACGACGAACCCCAGTCGACGACGGCCGGCCATCGCCCCGCCAAAACCCGTCGCCACCGAGCCGCGCCTGAAACAATCGAGCCTTCATATAGGCAAGCCGCCCATAACAATAGCAGGGCTCTAGCGATTCTTACTATCTGCGCCCAAGCGGCGCCGCGAGACGTATGATAGCTTCGAACGAAATTACCCACGCGAAGGGACCACAATGGACGCAACGACCGTCACCCATGAAATCCAACCCGTGTTCGATAGCCGCAGCCGCGTGCTGCTGTTGGGCACCATGCCCTCGCCCGCATCGCGTGAGCAGGGCTTTTACTACGGTCACCCCCAGAATCGCTTCTGGCGCGTGCTCGCCGCGATTTTCGACGAGCCGGCGCCTCGAACCATCGAGGAGAAGCGCGATATGCTGCTGCGCCACCACATTGCACTTTGGGACGTGCTCGCATCATGCGAAATCGAGGGCGCGAGCGATGCGAGCATTCGCGACGCGCAACCGAACGACCTTGCGCGCATTTTCGACGCAGCCGATATTCGCGCCGTATTCGCCACGGGAACGAAAGCCGGCGAGCTCTATCGCAAGCTCATCGAGCCTACGTTGGGCGTGCCATGCACCACGCTGCCCTCGACGAGCCCCGCGAACGCAAAAATGAAGCTCGCCGACCTGGTCGGTGCCTACGGCAAAGCGCTGTTGCCGCTTCTTGGCGAAACCGAGAAGCACGTGCTGCCCGTGGCCGATGTCGTGGAGCTCGAAAAGGAAATCGTCGAAAGCGGCACGTCGCTTTCGACGCTCATGGGACGCGCCGGACGCGCACTGGCCAAGGTGGCGCTCGACGAAGCCCAAGCGACCGCTTCCCAGCACGACCCGAACAATGCGGCACAGCGCCAAGCCGATGCAATCAGCCATACTCCCCACGACAATCAAAATGGCAGCACAGACCGCACTTCCAACGATAGTCATACCGCCGAAGTGGGCGACCCCTCTGACGAAAACCAAGCAGCGCCCCACATCGCGATTTTGTGTGGCTCGGGCAACAACGGCGGCGACGGATGGGTTGCCGCACGCGAGCTTGCGCGCGCGGGCTGCGCAGTCGACATTGTAACGAAACGCCCGGCACGCGAAATATCGGCCGAACCCGCCCACGAACAGGCGCTCTTAACGGAAGCGATTGCATCTGAACCAGCAAACACGCCACGTGCGGGCTTGCACCAAACCGCAAGCTCGTCCCAAACCGCAGCCTCGGCCCCAACCGCGCCCCAAACCACCGCCGCGCAGCATGCCGAACCCGGAGCAATCGCGATCCACGTATCACCAAGCCACGGCGAGCTCGCCTGTCTGTTCGCCGCAGCCGACGTGATTGTCGATGCCATTTTGGGCACCGGCTTTTCAGGCGACTCCGTGCTTGCGCCCTATGACGCATGGATCTGCCTCGCAAACGAACAGCGCGCACACGGCGCGCGCATTGTTGCAGCCGACGTGCCGAGCGGCCTTTCGGCGCAAACTGGCAAAGCGGCCGAGCCCTGCCTGAAAGCGCACGAAACCGTGACCATGATTGCTTCCAAACCTGGCCTCGAAACGCCGTATGCTTTTGCCTTCTGTGGCACGGTGCACGTGGCGCCGCTCGCCTACATCGAGCCTATTCTCGAAAGCTGGAAGCAGCGAGAGGCCGAAATCGATACTTCGGCTGAGAACAGCGGCTTAATCGGCAGCAGTGTCGCAACAGACGCAAACGCCGCGCTCGAAGCCGCAGGCGCCAGCAACCAGCCCTCGCCCAAACACGACGCCTTCCGCCGTGCCGAAACCGAAGATGACGACGGCTACGACCCCTATTCCGACCGCCCGCCAACACCCGAACCGCTCTTCCAGGCCGACCCCTGGAATTAAGGGAAATCAAGGAGCAATGCGAGAACCGACGAAGAGCAAGCACCAGCAACGCACGGAAAGAGAATGCCACCGGGTGCTCGTCCTTCGCTTTCCGGGCACCGCCGATGCAACCACTCGGTGCCCCGCCTTGCCCAATCCCGCCTTCCCCACCCAAAGCACTTCCCCAGCCTTTGGCACCACACCCAACCTTTGTTCACATTCCGCATCGCACAAAAAAGAAAGCTCCCATATGGGAGCTTTCTTCATGAGTGCGCCAAATAAAGCGCGTTGTGCCTAACGATAGGCCTATTCGGCGTCGTACATGGCCTTCAGCTTCAGCAGGTGCTGGTAGCGATCCATTGCGGCCTGCTCGTTGCGCTCGAAGAGCTCGCCCGCGCGCTCGGGGAACTCGCGCGTGAGTCGACTGTAGCGGGCCTCATTCATCAGGAACTCGCGATAGCCTCCTGCGGGCTCCTTGCAATCGAGCACGAACTTCTTGCCCGGCGCGCCCTCGGGGTTGAAGCGGAACAGGTTCCAGTAGCCGCAGTCGACGGCCTTCTTCATCTCGGACTGGCAGTTCACCATGCCGCCCTTGATGGAGTGCATCTCACAGGGCGAGTAAGCGATGATCAGCGACGGGCCATGGTATGCCTCGGCCTCGGTGATGGCCTTGATGGTCTGGGCCGGCTTGGCGCCCATGGCGATTTGCGCCACGTACACATAGCCGTATGCCATCGCGATTTCGGCGAGCGACTTCTTCTTGACTTCCTTGCCGGCGGCAGCGAACTGCGCAACCTGGCCGATGTTGGAAGCCTTGGAAGCCTGGCCGCCGGTGTTGGAGTACACCTCGGTGTCGAACACGAAGATGTTCACATCTTCGCCCGACGCGAGCACGTGGTCCAAACCGCCATAACCGATGTCGTACGCCCAACCGTCGCCGCCGAAGATCCAGATGGACTTCTTCGACAGGTAAGCCTTGTTCTCGAGGATTTCCTTGGCGAGCTCGGCCGCTTCGCCCTCGCCGGCAGCGATGGCGGAAAGCTTCTCGACGAGCACATCGGCGGTTTCGCGAGCGGCATGCTTGTCGCTGCGAGCCTCAAGCCACGCCTGGACGGCGTCGGCAACGTCGGTCTCAACGCCAGTCGCGATGAGCTTCTCGGCGTCGGCTGCGAGCATGTTGTTCACGGCCTCGTAGCCAAGCAGCATGCCCATGCCGTGCTCGGCGTTGTCCTCGAACAGCGAGTTCGACCACGCCGGGCCATGGCCCTGCTTATTCACCGTGTAAGGCGACGTTCCCGCAGGTCCACCCCAAATCGAAGAACAGCCCGTGGCGTTGGAGATGTACATATGGTCGCCGTAGAGCTGCGTGATAAGACGCGCGTACGACGTTTGCGCGCAACCGGCGCAGGCGCCCGAGAACTCAAGCAGCGGCTGTTTGAACTGGCTGCCGCGCAGGGTCTGGTCCTCGATCTGCGGCTTGTCGGCAACCTTGGACACGCAGTAGTCGAAAATGCTCTGCTGGGCCATTTCGCCCTCGGCGCCCACCATGGAAAGCGCGCCGGAGGGACAAGCGCCTACGCACACGCCGCAGCCCATGCAGTCGAGCGGGGAAATCGCGAGCGTGTACTTCAGGTCTTTCGCCTTGCCCTTCATGGGCAGAACTTCCAGACCAGCAGGCGCTGCGGCGACTTCTTCGTCGGTCAGGCCGAACGGGCGAATAGTGGCATGCGGACATACGAACGAGCAGCTGTTGCACTGGGTGCACTTCTCGGCATCCCACTTGGCAACGGTAACGGAAACGCCGCGCTTTTCATAAGCGGAAGCGCCCTGCTCGAACTGGCCATCGGCGTGATCGGCGAACACCGAAACGGGCAGCGAGTCGCCAACCATACGGCCAACAGGCTCCATGATTTCGCGAACCTGCCTCACGAGTTCGGGGCGGCCCTCGAGCTCGGTGGTGTCTTCCTTATCGGGGCAGGTGGCCCAATCGGCAGGAACGTCAATCTTCACGAATGCGGTGGCACCGGCATCGATGGCGCGGTGATTCATGTCAACGACGTCTTGGCCCTTCTTCAAATACGACTTGGTAGCCGCATCCTTCATGTAACCAATGGCCTCTTCCTGGGGAATGATGTTCGCAAGAGCGAAGAACGCCGACTGCAGAATGGTGTTCGTGCGTTTGCCCATGCCAATCTCTACGGCCAGGTCAATAGCGTTGATGGTGTAGAGGTTGATGTCGTTTTGCGCAATGTAGCGCTTCGCGGCGGGGCTCAGGTGCTCGGCGAGCTCCTCGGGCGTCCATTGACAGTTCACCATGAAGGTACCATGGGGCTTCACGTCGTACACGATCGGGAAGTCTTTCTGAATGTAGCTCGGGTTGTGACACGCCACGAAGTCGGCCTTGTTGATGTAGTACGAGCTGCGAATGGGCTCGTCGCCGAAACGCAGGTGCGAAATGGTCACGCCGCCGGTTTTCTTGGAGTCGTACTGGAAGTACGCCTGCACGTATTTCTCGGTATGGTCGCCGATGATTTTGACGGAGTTCTTGTTCGCGCCAACCGTGCCGTCGCCGCCCAAGCCCCAGAACTTGCACTCGATGGTGCCGGGCGCCGCGGTGTTCGGCGAATTCGGGTCTTCAGGAAGCGAGAGGTTGGTCACGTCGTCGACGATGCCCACGGTAAACTCGCGGCGAGGAGCTTCCTTGGCCAGCTCGGTGAAAATGGCGAACACCGACGCGGGCGGCGTATCTTTGCTGCCCAGGCCATAACGGCCGCCAGTAACCAGAATGCCCGTGCGGCCTTCGCGGTTCAGGGCGTCGACCACGTCGAGGTACAAAGGCTCGCCCGTGGAGCCGGGCTCCTTCGTGCGGTCGAGCACGGCGATTTTCTTCACGGTTTCGGGCAGGCATTCGACGAATTTCTTCGTGACGAACGGACGATACAGGCGAACCTTCACCAGACCGACCTTCTCGCCCTTGGCGTTCAGGTAGTCGATAACTTCCTCGGCCACGTCGCAAATGCTGCCCATGGCAACAATCACGCGCTCGGCGTCGGGAGCGCCGTAGTAGTTGAACAGGTCGTAGTTGGTGCCCAGCTTTTCGTTGACCTTCTTCATGTACTCTTCAACGACTGCGGGCAGCTCGTCGTAAGCCTTGTTGCAGGCCTCGCGGTTCTGGAAGAAGATGTCGCCATTCTCGTGGCTGCCGCGCATTGCGGGATGCTCGGGGTTCAAAGCATGGGCGCGGAAATCGCGAACGGCGTCGAAGTCGCACATCTCGGCCAAGTCGTCGAAGTCCCACACGGCGACCTTCTGCACCTCATGCGAAGTGCGGAAGCCGTCGAAGAAGTTGAGGAACGGAATGCGGCCCTTGATGGCGGAAAGGTGGGCGACGGCGGAAAGGTCCATGACCTCTTGCACGTTGCCCTCGGCAAGCATGGCAAAGCCGGTCTGACGGCAGGCCATAACGTCGGAGTGGTCGCCGAAAATGTTCAGCGCGTGGGTCGAAACGGTACGGGCGCTCACATGGAAAACGCTCGGCAGCATTTCGGCCGCGATTTTGTACATGTTCGGAATCATGAGGAGCAGGCCCTGCGAAGCGGTGTAGGTCGTGGTGAGCGCGCCCGCTGCCAGCGAACCGTGCACGGCACCGGCGGCGCCGCCTTCAGACTGCATCTCGCATACCTTCACGCGAGTGCCGAAGATATTCTTCATGCCCTGTGCCGACCACTGGTCAACAAGGTCGGCCATGGGGCTCGACGGGGTGATGGGGTAAATGCCCGCCACCTCGGTGAACGCGTAAGACACCCATGCGGCGGCGTTGTTGCCGTCCATGGATTTGAGCTGTCTCGCCATAGGTTATCTCCTCTTCCGTGCACGACCTGCGAGCCGTACAACCCCCTACTTCCAGCCGCCCTTTTGGAAAAGGACGCTGTGTCGTAATTTAGAACAGAGGTAATAGTATCAGCGCGGGCGAGACGCTATCGACGACTAAAGCGCAACGATACGTCGACGCGCGAACGCGTTCGGTGAACGGGATACCTAGGCGGAACATGGGTCGTGAGCGGTTGAATAGCAGCGGCGAGTGGAAATGTTACCGAATAAGTTGCCGTTCACCGATAGTCTGCTTGGACGGACATGCATCTCCGGCTCGGTCAGGTCCTGCTCGCGACGGACAGCACATTAAGTGCTGTTCTGCGAGTGCGGAATCTACCGGAGCCGCACGTCCGTCCAAGCAGACGAAGCATCAATCATTTGGCAAGCGGATTGCGTGGGCATGAGGCTTTACCCGATTCCGTACGTTGAAATGCCCGGCGGGCATTCCAATCCCGCACTTCTGCGCCCGAGCGGGCGCGTTGCCGCTCGGCAAAGCCGAGGCGGCAACTGCGAGCCAGGACTTGACCGAAGCGGAACCGCATGTCCGCCCGGGCCGCTTAGGCAATTTCTTACTTATCCAATTCCTCGCGAAGAACGGGAATGAGCGATTCGAACGTCGCATCGATGGTCTTCTTTTTCAACTCGCACTCCCAAATCACGTGCACGCGCCACCCCTGTTCTTGCAGCAAAGCGAGGTTTCGCTGGTCGCGTTCCACGTTACGCTCGAATTTCGGCACCCAGTATTCGAGATTCTTCTTCGGCGCGGGAGGGTTGCACTTTGGGCACCGGTGCCAGAAGCAGCCGTTGATGAGCAGGCACACCTTCTTGCCTGGCCACGCCACATCGGGGCGACCGGGGGCTTTCCACTGCAGGCGATAGCCACCAAGCCCCGCCTCACGCAAACGTTCGCGCACAAGCAGCTCGGGCTTGGTGTCTTTGCTTTTGTTGCCTTGCATGCTCGCGTGGGTGGCGGCGCTCACGTACGGGCGTTTTTCCGGAAGCGCCGCAAGCACGCAGCGCGCCTCGCGGCAACTCTCGCGCGTAAGCGAGCGGTTGTCGCGCGCTACCGACACGTACCACAAGCCCTCGCGGCTCGCCTTCTTTACGCGATGCGCACCCACGGAAAGGCCCGCGGCGATGCGTTTCGCCTGAGCCCTCGTGCGCGGTGCGCTCGCACAGGCGCCGAACCGGCGTGCGCGCTGGCCCACGACCTGCGACGACGCGTTCAACGAAGCGCTCTTTCTGGCGCGTGAGACAGACTGTTTGCCGCGTGCAGCCGCTGTCTTTTTGTTGTCGTCGGCCATTAGTTGCCTTCTCGCAATGTGGCCCACGCGCTTTGAATACCCTGGAGCAGCTGCAGCATGTCGCTTCGCTCATATAGGTAATGCACTGTTTGAGGCGAGCCGTCTTCTGCGGGCGCTTCCACACGCACGAACGTCGCCTGAACGCGGCTAAAACCGTGCTCGAGCGCGGCGTAAGCGTAGCATTCCGCCTGAAGACGATGCTTTTCGATCAAATCGTCTGCATGCTCCTTGGGCGATCCACCCGTTTTGTAGTCCACGATATACGCGTCGCCCGCGCCCATCTCGTCGCACGCGAACAGGTCCATGGAGCCTTCCAGATAAGCGCATTCCCCATCTGGCTCGGCCACGGGGAACGCCACGAAGAACGGCAACTCGGCGCGCAACACGCGATGGCTCGCCATGTTCGCAGCAACGTCGCTCTCGCACCAGCGCTCGAGCGCGCGCTGCACGCGGTCGACGGTGGCAGGGGCACACCCCATACGGCGCACAGCAGCATCAATCGCCTCGCGCGAAGGCATCTCGATCGCAGCGGGACGGTCTTCTTCGCTTCTCGCGACTGCACGTCGAGCCGCACGCTGGGCGAGCACGTGGAACGCCGACCCCACGTCGGTCGCCTTGTCGGCGTCGGCGAGCAAACGCGCGCCAAGCTCTTCCCAAAACGCATCGTCGTCGCTTATCTCGGCCACAGTCTCGCCCGCCGTCGCATCGCCGGCGCTCGCAGCATGAGTCGAATTTGCCTGCGCTAGGGCGGAATAGCTCGTCACATTATCGCGGGCGGGCCTATACGCAACCTCATCGAGTTCGGGAGCAGTCATGGGCTCGAACACGTCAACGAGCGCACGCGAAACGCATGCGTCGTGGGCCGTGCTGGTCATGTGGTCGCACGAAGCATCGTCTGCCTCGCGAATCTCCATGCTATTCGAATCGGAAGCGCACGTGATACCCGGCTGGGCCGAGCAATCGCCCACGCAACCAGGCCCATCCGCGCCTGCGCCCGAAGCCCCGCACGCCACGTCGCCGCTGGGAGCTTCCGCACCGCCTTCGACCTGCGGCGCGTCGAATTCGCCTTCGTGCACGTCGTAGCGCGAAACGCGGGCAGGCGCGCTTCCGCCGAACGGCACTGCGCATTCCTTTTCAGGGATATCGCCTTCCTCGCCAAACAGCGCGTGCGCGATATCGCCATACACGCCCGACGAAGCGCCCGAGCCGCCTTCCTTATCGCGCTTGGTCGTCATGGCAACCACCAGGGCTTCCTTCGCACGAGTAAGGGCGACGTACAACAAGCGGCGACGTTCCTGCAGCTCCTGCGTGCTTTCGTATTCAGCCATAGCCTCACGGCGCAAAGCGGCGCTCGACGCATTGGCCACAAACGAGGCATCGACTTCGCCTTCGTAATCGAGCAACGCCGCATAATCTTTCGATGTGCACTTCTTCAGAAGCGACGTCGAAGCCGCCGAAGCGACCGAACGTTGCGGCGCAAGCGACACATAGGCGACACCATCGATGGTCTGCAGCGCGAACGCGCTCGAGCGTCCCGCGCCCGTCGCCATTTCGGCCACGGCCACAATGGGAAATTCCAGGCCCTTGCTCGCATGCACCGTCATAATGCGCACGAAATCGCCGCCCTCGGCCGAAAGCGCGCCCGGAGCTTCCTTGGCTCGCTCGATATGCGCCGCCAAACGCGCCGCGCAATCGGCGGGGCCGCGTGCCCCCTGCGCCTCAAAGCCCTCAACCAGGCGAATGGCTTTGAACACGTTGCCGGCGACCGAGAGGCCTTCGGCTTCTTTGCGCTCAAGGCGCGTGAGCCAACCCGAGTCGCGCACGGCATTCATCATAATGCGCGACGTGGGCTGCACGCCCGCTTGTTCGGAGAGCGAATTAATCACGCGCACCGCGCAGGCAAGCTGCGGCGAGACGTTCGGCATATCGCCCTCGGCAAGCTGCCTGAAGCCAATATCGAGGCTGCGGCGGCGATTGATGCCCGCAGCCTCATCGAAGCACGTCGACAGCGCGATGAAATCGTCGGCCGAAAGCTCGAACATGTCGCTCGCGAGCAATTCGAAAAGCGACGCCGTCGCCTTGGGATTGGCGATGACCTCGGCCAGTCGCTGCACCACGCGCACCTCGGGCGCTCGCGAAAAAATAGAACCGCCCGCAATAACGCATGCGAAACCAGCTTCGCGCAGCGCGGCGGCGTAGGCGTCGGCGTTCGTCATGCGGCCCAGCAGAACCACCATGTCGCCCGCAGCATGACCCGCTTCGCGCAGCTCGGCGAAGCGTTCCGCAATGCGGCGCGCCTCAAGGGCAACCACGTCAGATTTATCGATTCCACTTGCGCCGGGGTATGTGGTGCACAGCACGTCAACGCGACCAGGGCCAGCCAAAAACGGGTGCTTCACCTTCGCCTCAATGCGCGACGGGGCAAGCGACATGAACGATTCGCCGAATACCTCGCGCTGCTCAAAAACGCGATCGACGAAGCTCAGAATGTCGGCATGGCTGCGGAAGTTGTCGGGCAGCACGATGGGCATGCTCGGGTCGTTTTCTCGCACGTGCTGCACATGGCGGTCGTACACCGCAACGTCGGCGCCGCGGAAGCGATAGATGCTTTGCTGGGCATCGCCCACCGTGCACAAACGCTCGCCGTGCGCGCCCGCCATGGTGCGCACCATATCGATTTGCAGCTGGTCGGTGTCTTGGAATTCGTCGACCATAATGAGCTTGAATTTGTCGGAAAACGCCTCGCGAACGCGCTCGTTTTCCTTCAATGCCCGCGCAGCCAAAATGAGCAGGTCATCGTTGTCGAACGCCGCCATCTCGCGTTTCTTCGAGTTATACGCTGTATAGACCTTACCGGCCAAACCAACAAGGTCGCTCAACAGCGGCTGCGCGAACGCGAAGCGGGCCTCCTGGCCAAGCTGCGCCGCCGCGCGCTGCATCTCTTTCGCGAGGGCCTTGTATTCTTTCGAGCCGAAATTCGCGGCGGGAAACGGGCACGCATCGGCAAGCCTCAGAAGCGCTTCGCCCGAAACCTTGCCCGAAGCAAGCAGCGCATTGGCCTTCTCGAGGAATTTATCGGCTTTCTCGAGGAACGCGTCGGCCGATTTCTTCCCGGCGGAAGGTGCCGCGGCGTCGCGCGCGGCCGTCGCAAGCTCGAGCAACTCGCGAGCGATTACGCCAGCAGGGCGCGGCTGCGGCGGAAGACACACGCATTCCATGCCGCGCGGGCTCGCAATTGCCGCGCGGGCGATTTCGCGAATCATGTCCTCAATTGACGTTTGGGCGAAGCCGCCATGCGAGCGCGCGGGGTATTCCGAAAACAGCGTATCGAGACCGCCCGGCGACCAGAATTCGTTTTGCCCCGCAAGCACTTCTTCCACCGCAGCGTTGAACAAGTCGGCGGCCGTCGCCTCATCGAGCACCGAAAACGCGGGGTCAATGCCCAGCTCTGTGGCATGCATGCGCAAGATGCGCGAGCACATGCCATGGATGGTTGAAATCCACGCGTCGTCGACCTTGAGCGCCTGGGCCGCCATACCTTCGGCAGCAAGCGTCGCCTTCACGCGCGATTTAATTTCTCCAGCGGCCTTATCGGTAAACGTGATGGCTAAAACCTGGTCGATGTCTTCCAAAAACGAAGCGCCATCAGCGCCCGACCCAGGCAGCAAGGCCCATGCGATGCGCTGGGTGAGCGTGAAGGTTTTTCCGCTGCCCGCGCCCGCCGACACCGCCACGGGAGCATCGAGCGTTTTCACGCAACGCAGCTGGCCTTCTTTGAACGTCGAAAAATCCATCGCGCTACCCCCTCCTTTGCGGGCAGGTGATTTCCGGGCAGAATGAGCACGCCGAATCGCTCGAAGGCGAGGCCGGCACAACGCCCGCCAAAAGCTGGTCGAGCGCCTTGGCGACCCGTTCCTCGGTCGCGTCGAGCAAATCGCCGAACGCGGGGCCGAGCTCCCCCTTGTACACACAGCGATCGGCCTTCAAACCAGGAACATGCAGCGGCTCTATGCTCTTGTCGAGCGCGCCCGACGCGGCAGGTGTGCGGCCGTAGCGAACATAAATCGCGCCCACCACGTCAAGCCCGAGCAGGCGACGAATCGCCTGTGCATAAATGAGTGCCTGTACCTTGCCGTGACGCATCGCGCCGCCTTGCTTTTCGCCTTCATACAAATCGTATTCGGGCGAAAGCGAGCTTTTGTAATCCACGATAATCGCGCGACCCCGGTCGTCCACGTCGATGCGGTCGATTGTGCCCATGAGCAAATGGCCCGCATACGCAACAGGGCTCGCCGCGGGAATGTCGTACTCAAAATGCGCGGGGTGAAAGCCCGGCAGAAGCTGCGCCTCGGTTTCGAGGAAATCGACGAGCTTGCGCTTGAGGTCGGCGACTTCGCGGCGCTCGAACTCGGTTGTGGCAACAAGACGGTTGCTCATCGGCTTCATGCCATACTGCGCGGCTTCATGGTCTTCGAGCACGCTTCGCATAAGCTCACGCGCGGCAGGCAGCGCGCCCTCTTCAACCTTCGGCCCAACGCTTTCCTGAAAACGCCTGTAGAAATCTTCGAGCACGCTATGGGAGAAGTCGCCCATCTCTTTCGCACCGAACGTCTCGTCGAGCTCGTCAAGACGAAGGCGGCGCAGCGCGAACCACTTCTGGGGGCATTCCAAATAGCTTTCGATTTGCGATGCGGAAAAGCACGGCTCGCTCACCACAGCGCCGCCCTTCCCGCGGCGCGGCAGCATGAGCGCGCTTCGATACGGCTCCGACACGCGACCCATATTCGGCGCCTCAACGCGCGCGCATACCTCCTGGCACGCGTCGCGCACGCTCGCGTTTTCATAGAGTGCTTCTTCGCCACGCTGCAACATGCCCACCTGAAGCGCTTCGGGCAGCGAAAACGGGTTATCGATATCGTCGGTGTTGGTGGTGTCGGCTCGATAGCAATCAACGAATTCCTGCACCACGGCAGCGGGATAGGTGGGCGCGGCGTTTTCGTCGTTCAAGCAGCGCTCGATGAGCATGCTTGCGCCAGCCGCACGCACGCAGCCCGAGAACGCCTCGCGGGCGCGAAGGAGCGCCTCGGGGCCTCGGCCGATTCCAAGCGCGTCAAGTATCTCGACCGCTATATCGTGCGTTTCCTTCAACGGATAGGCGACGCTTGTCATGTCGGTGAGCACCACATGGTCGAACGAACGCGGCTCGCACGCAGCAAGCTGCGCCTGCGACATAATCACGACGCGCGGGCTGCCCTCTTCGGCTTGACGCGAAACGTTGACGCTCGCGCATTCGAGCGCCGCCACGCACGCGCTTTGCTCGGCGTCCATCGCGCAGGCTGCGCCAAATGCATCGCGCAGCGTTCCGATTGCCGAGAGCTGTTCTTTGGTATACGCCTCACGGCCCGCGCCAATCGAGCGAGCGGCGTCTTCAAATACGCCGGCAATCGTGGCTGCCTCAGGCGATTCGACGAGGTCTTCGAAATACTCAAAAGCGCGGCTTTCTTCGCGAAGCAATGCGAGGCATGCCTCTTTATCAATAAGGCGATTGCCGCGAATGGTAGCCGCGAAGTCGAACGCCGCACGCTTGCCCATGCGCGAAAACGGGTTCAACGCGAAATCGGCAGCGGCAGCAACATCGACGCAATCGGCGGAACACAATGCGGCGGCGCACTCAAACGCGCGGCCAAAATCGGTCGCAGCGAATGGGATGCTCGCCCGACATGCCACCGAGATGCCCAAAGAGTGCAGCGCAGGCGCAATAGCCTCATAGAGCGCGCGCGGATTGCGAGAAGCAATGCCCGCGGTTTCGCAGGCGGGTATATTCGAAATAAACTCGGCGAGCAACGCGGGTTCGGCATATCGCCCCGAGGGAAACGCGAATCGAACCGCGATGCCTTCCGGAGCTCGCGCGATTTCGCCTGAAAATGCCGACTGCTCGCGCACAGTCGCGTTTTGGCTCGCGAGGAATTCCCCAAGCGCACATGCGGGGCGAACATCCTGCAGAACGACTTCGCATTCAGGCAACAGAACCTGTTCTTCAGAAAGAACGCGCCATGCCCTTCCCTCATCGATGAGGCCCGCGCGCAACAAAATGCCCTCATACGCGCGCACGCAGTTTAAAAGAGCTTCGCAGCCAGCCGGGAGCGCCTCAGCGGAAGCCGCCCCGGAAAGCGCAGCATCGAGTTCGACGGTGCCCAATCCGCCGTCAATCAAGCGCATTGCAAGGCGCCAGGTGCCCTGTGACGCCCACAATGCGTCACCCTGCGCCTCCAAGGCGGAAAAGAGCGCAACGCTTCTCTCAAAACGCGCAGCAATGCGGCGAGAATCGCCGTAGGCTTCCCACAGCTCACCAAGCCAGGCGCGCGGCGTGGAATACGTTGTCGCGAATACTTCGGGATCGCAGGCGCGCGCCATACGTTTTCGGGCGGCAAGCGCGGCATCCATACTCGAGAACAGCACGATTTTTTCCATGGGATCCCTCCGCGCCTCGATACGAAAAAAGCCGCCCTGAACAGGCGGCTTTCAAATTTCGGTGGTGCCCCCAACGAGAATCGAACTCGTGTCTCAGCCTTGAAAGGGCCGCGTCCTAACCTCTAGACTATGGGGACGTGCTTTCCGCTTCGTTTGCGGCAGCTCGGATATTATTACAAACTCCGGCGGCTCATGCAAGAACTTTTTTAAAAAAATTTCTGAAGCCGTGTGGAACGTGGCGATCGAAGCAACCCGAGGCGTTAAGCCGTAATGTCAGCAGTCTGAACATCCACAAGTTTCTGCAGGTCAGAAAGCGATGAGCAGATCTGGCACCCACGACGGCCGCCTGAATACATAATGGTATCGAATAGGATTGCGGTCTCATCGATGAACGTGGGGAATACCTTTTTCATGCCAAGCGGGCTGCATCCGCCATGAATATATCCCGTCAAAGGAAGAAGCTCGCGCGACTTAATCATCGCAATGCTCTTCTCCCCCGCCGCCGAGGCAGCCTTTTTAAGGTTCAGCTCCCCCTCGACAGGAACCATGAACACATAATGCTCGCCGCTCTTGCCAACGGTCACGAGCGTTTTGAACACCTGATCGGGATCCTGACCCAGAGCCGCAGCAACTTCCGCGCCCGAAACCGCAGCTTCGGCGTCGTAAAACAAAACTTCGTGCGGCAACCCCGCCGCATCGAACATGCGCATGGCGTTGGTCTTATCCTGAGCCTTATCGTGCTTCGACATCGAGTCTCCTCTTGAAGCGTTTTCGCACTCGTCGCTTTCTGCTCGGAATGCAGCTCCGCTTCGGTCAAGTCCTGACTCGCGCGAACAACACATTAAGTGTTGTTCGGCTCGTGCGGAATCTATCGGATCTGCATTCCGAGCTGAAAGCGAAGAATCCAATTTACGCTGTACCTCTTTTTATAGGGCCTTTCGATATACGATTTCGGCTTATAGGACAAAAAGTGTGTCTCGATAGAACACATGTTCCCCTCATGCT
>OLQK01000650.1_pt1 | contig 33004 bp, 49 predicted proteins | sample 1672501 | NCBI WGS metagenome assembly OLQK01 (sample SAMEA3136693, study PRJEB25190) | human gut metagenome | biome: human gut; feature: human-associated habitat; material: faeces | place: Austria | collected 2013
CTCCACCACAAGAGAATTGGTCGAACTATGCCCTTCGGGGCATGGTTCGGCCTTTTTCTGTTTCGGCCTGAAATCATCGCCGTAGCGGTCAAAGGCAAAGTAGACGTTAAGCGTCTTCCCGTCGATTTCAACGAATCGAACGAAGGTGCCTAAGATCACTTCTGGCGTTAGGTTTTCCGCCGCATCATCGAGCCACAGCATGAGTTCGTCAACGCCGATGTTGAACGCTTCTTCTCTCTCGGCGATGCGCAGCTCTGCTTCAAGCTCGCTCTTGCGCTGCTTCAGCTCTTCGGTGCGCTCTTTGCCACCTGGCGGCGCGATGCCGTCTTCTATTGCTTGCCAGATGCGTTCAAAGGTGCGGTCAATCCGCTTCAGTTCCTTCTTTATCGCGTAGCTTCTCGATTGCTCTTTCGGTTGCTCGGCTTGAAACGCAACCATGCCGCTTGCTATGCGCTGCCTTACGTCTTCGCGCGCCACGGCTTGCAGCGTCATATCACAAACAACGTCTTCTACGAGATCACGCCGAACGGTTCGGCGGCACTTCCGGCACTTGTAGTAGTGATACGTCGCGCCAGTGCATGACGTGCCGCTTGTGCCCGCCATTGGCGCACCGCACTTGGCGCAGTAGAGCTTGCCGGACAACGGGAACTCTAGCGTTGAGTTGATCTTGCGGCGCGGCTTGTGACGGTCGCCAAGGATGTTGTCTATCATGTCTTGTTCTACCTGCGACCAGATGGCGGGCATCCCGTCCGGCACTTCATGACCGGCGTACTTGTATACACCCGCGTTCTGGACGCGCTTTAGAAGCTTCGTGACGGTATCCTGATTGAACTTGGCACCGCGCTTGCTTCGCTCGGCGCTCACGGCGCGCACGATATCGGCGACGGAGCTACCGGCAAACAACATGTTCTTCATCCTGCGAAGCACGGACGCTTCGCGCTCGTTGATTACGTAGCGGCCTTCTACGATATCCCACCCGTACAGGGTGCGCCCGTTCGCCATGCAGCGTTCGGCGTTCTTCTGGATACCGTCTCTAATTCGCTCGCTATCAAGCGCGCTCTCATACTCGGCGAGAACTTCGAGCATGCCGAGCTGCAACACGCCGCTTGACCCGCTGGAAATGTCCTCGCCAGCGTATAGGATTTCTACGCCAGCCTTGCGAAGCATGATGCGGGCAAGCGACATTTCGTCACGGTTGCGCATGATTCGCGTAACTTTGTAGATCACCACATAATCAAATAGCCCGTGTCGGGCATCGCGCATCATCCGCTGGAACTCGGCGCGGTCGATGTTGCGCCCCGTCTGCGCGTAGTCGCAGTATTCATGAACGACCTGCAAGCCTTCGCGCTCGCAGTATTCACGCGAGTTTTCAACTTGTATCTCTATGCTTTCCGAACGCTGATTGTGCGAGCTGAAGCGCGCATATATGGCGGCTCGGTTCTTCGTCATGCTAAAATCACCTCTTAGAGCGGGCGCGACAAAGCGACCTGCTTTTCACCTATTCCCCGCGCGCCAACCGCCAAGAAGCCGTGCGGGGTTTTTTATTGCCTAATCTCGTTCAGCTCGGCGATTCGGCCTGAAAGAACGAGCATGCTTGGCAGCGTTTCCGGCGCACATTTCGCATAGCGCTTCACCTTTTCGATGTTTTCGAAAAGGTGGTCGAATGTGTCGGAATACAAGGAAACGCGGCGCATCAGCTCCTTGTATTCGCTGCGCTGCTTTTCATCGATGGTGCTACTCTCTACAGCATCCATGAACTCGTTGAATGCCGCGTCGTAGCGTTCTTCTGCGGTCATGCTTATTACCTCCTTCTATGCCGTCTGCTGCTTGGCTTAAGACATATGACGTTCGGCCATTTCTTTAGACATGCCCGCAGCATCGCGGGCGGTATCTAGAATCCTGTCTTGCCTGTCCGGCGTGCTTGCTCGGTAGCACCTCAGCAGTTCGGCTTCGAAATCGTCTTCGAACTCGCGACCTTCGTTCTTACCTTTAGGCCAGCCGCACAGATCGTTGACGCTACAGCCAAGAACCATTGCAAGTGCATAGGCTTTTTCGAGCGAGATACCAGAAACGCCCTGTTCCCATGTTCTATAGGTTGCGAGCTTTACATCTGCTCGCTCTGCGACCTCTTTTTGCGTCAATCCGCTTGCCTTGCGCATCTCTTTTAACTTCAGTCGGTAACTCATTTCTAGCACCTCCTAGCGGTAAGTATAAGCCATTCTCTCACTAGATACCAACTTTTTATTACTTTTCGCTTGCGCTAATAGAATCTTGGTAGTAGAGTTTCCGGTGTACTAAGAAGTTATTACTTTGGAAGGAGGTAAACGATGCCTGAGTTCAAACAGGTTGTGCGCAAGCGGCTTCGCGTTCTCATGGCCGAAGCAGACATGAACGCCGAGCAGCTTTCTTCGGCTTCCGGCGTTTCTGTCGATGCGGTGCGCCAGTACCTGCGCGGCGAGACTGCGCCGCTTTTGGAGACGGCTTGCAAGCTCGCGGAAGCGCTGGGCTGCACGCCCAACGATCTTTGCGCGTTCCCGAAGGAGGTTTAGGACATGGACGTTGTAGAGAAGCGGATTACCGAAGCAGTCAAGGATCACGAAGAGTACCTAGGCGATTTCCTCGGTCTGGATGTTCACGGGGCGGACGGATGGAACCTCTCGATTGCATCCGATTGGTTCAAGGGCGAGCTTGCGCGGCTTGGCATCGTTGACCCGCTCGCGTCGAGCGTCACGAGCCTGTTCGTGCGCTGGGCTGGCTCGGTTCTCTCGAACGCGCCAAGGATACGAGAGAAGTTCGCCAAGATGGGCAACGATGGACGGCGTGAGGAATGAAGCGCTTCTTAATGATTGCCGCTTCAATCCTTATCGCGGCGATTCTTCCGTTTGCCGCAACCTTGCTGATTGTTGGCTTGCTTGTCGGCTTGTATCTGCTGAACCCGGTATTAGGAAACTTGGTTTACGCAGCTCTAGCGGTATCGGCATTTGCGTTCTTCGTCTTCGTTGTATCTCGCTCGCTCTTCGACCTTTTCAGCACGATCGCTAACAAAGCTGATTCAAAAACGGAGGTTTCAGACGATGAAAACCGATAAGAAAACCGGTGGTTTTGGTGGTGGTTTTACGGATGCGGGAACCGTGCGGCCTAGATGCCGCGCAACGGCGGTTCTACCGCGCGATCGCGGCTCTCGTTATCGCGTGGCTGCTGCGAAGGAAGGTGCCCGCCCGGTGTTGCAGCACCGAACGGGCGCGTCAAATGGGGCTTACCAATTGACAGAAGACAGTATAGCGCGCATGCCGCGCTGGAAGCGCTGGGGATTGTATGCGCTTGCTGCTCTCACCATGTCGGGAATCATCCCGGCGCTTGCATGCAACGCGCTTCTCTGGCTATGCGAAAGCGTGGGCTGGTGGCTTCTCATCCCGCTTTACGTCGTGGTTGGGCGCGTCTTGTGGCGCGTGATCTGGTCATGAGGGCATACGTCTATCGCGACGAACACGGCTTCTGGATGGCTCACATCGAGGAAACGAATTACACGCCGGAGAACAGCGGGGTTGTCGCGCTCTACAGGCGCGTATTTCTACCAGTTCCGCACTCGGCGACCAAGGAAGAAGCGGAAGCGGCCTTGCGCCGCGTCATGAGCCGCGAAGCGAGGTGCCCGCATGGACACCGATAACTACACGCAACCGCTCGAAGCCGTCATGCGCCAAGAGCGCCAGCGCGTCTACTCGATGCCGCTAAAGGTCGCGGACAGGCGTTACCTGTTCAAGGAGTGGTGCGAGAAGAACCCAAAGGCGCTGCGCGAAATCGAGCTTACGGCGCTCGCAATCGACGCGCGCGGGCTTCGCGTCTCCACTAAGTACCTCATCGAGAAGCAGCGCTACGAGGGCACTACGAAGCTCGTTGGCGTGCCCTTCGTTGACGATCAGGGCAACGAACACACCTACGGAATCAACAACAGCGATAGCTCTTTGCTCGCTCGCTGGCTGCTCGAACGCAACCCGAAGCTTCGCATCGAGCTTAGAACATCCATGTTTGACAAGGAGAAGAAAGATGAAGCGTAAAGAGATCACCGAGACTATCGCCAAGGTCGGCGCTGGCACTTTCGCCCTCAACGGCAGCATGTCGCTTATCAATCCCAAGACCGGCGAGGGCTTCGATGTTGATATGGGCGCGACGCTCGCAATCGTTCGCGGCACGCTCGCATGGGTTGACACCCTGCTTGAAGATGACGCGAAGCCCGAGCCGAGCACCGTTAAGCACATGCAAAAGCTGCTCACCTACGTTGGCAGCTCGATTGCCTACGACATTTCAAGCGATGAAGAGGAATAGCGCGCAGGAAACCTTGCCGCTCGATTTCAGCGAACCGCCCATGCCAGACCCCGAATCATGCGAGTTCGAAAGCATGCGGCATCGCGGCAAGACGTGCTGCACGTTCGTTGGGCGCGACGTTTGGACGAACTGCCGCGAAGTCGGGCACTGCGTATGGGACGGATGGCACCAGCAGGGCGCGCCAGACGTGATCTGCGACGAGGAAGACGGTTAGGAGGTGACTACATGCCTACAAGGGAGGAAACGACCGCTGCGCAAGAGCCTATGGCCTTCTTCTCGCACGATTCCAACGCTTCGCAAGACGTGAAGTGCCAACGTCTCATTCATCGCCGGGGATATGACGGCTACGGGCGCTGGTGGCGGCTCTGCGAATATCTGGCGGCTACCAAGGGGCACCGTATCGCTTTCGAGACGGAGGAAGACGCGCTTATTCTCGCGGGCGTTCTGGGCTTCGGACAGTCTGGCGCGTTCGATGAGTACATGGCGATTGAAGATTGCAAATCCTTTGTCGAAGAGCTGTTGGATATAGGGCTTCTCGAACGCGACGAAGACGGCTTCTTGACGAACTTTCGCATGCTCAAAAACGCGCTTTATTTCGGTCGCCAACGCGCCAACGGGCGCAAGGGCGGAAGACCGCGCAAGAACTCACAGAACAACAATTCAGCAGGTCAGGAGGTGTAAAAGCATGATTGCCAAACCCAAGGCAAAACCAGTGGTTTTAGGTGTGCTAAACCCACTCGCAAATGGTCGCCTAACCATAAAACAAAACAAAACAAAACAAGATGAGGTGGGTTTTGGTTCCTCGAACCAAAACCAAAACCCACCGTACTTGCTTGTTAGTCAACCTTACAAGCAAGGTTCTTTCTCTTGCTTCTTCTCTTTGCGGTCTTGTTTTACGCGGCTCATTCGAGCGCCAGCAAAACGGCTTTCCACAGGTTTTCAACAGAGTTTTCAACAATGGCATGAAATGGGGGTGACGGCATGATTGCGCCAACGACACGAGACGGCGCACGCGAGCTGTTCGCAAGCAAGCTTTCCTATGAGCAGATCACGACGAACGACATTCGAGCGCTCGAAGGCTTCCTTGCAATCGAGTACGCACAGCATGAGCGCAACGGCGAGCACATGGAAATGCACCCGTGCTATCGCAAGAAGTACCAGCCGCAAATCAACCTTGCAGACGGCGGTAGAGGAATCAAAAGCGCATTTCTGCGCGTTAGCGGCTTCTACTTCTCAGGCCGTGAAGCTATCTCGTTCAACGAAGACGGATTCATTGGCATTGCGGGCTGGGCTGATGACACGAACGTTCAGCCATTTCTTAGAGCGTTTCACAAGTGGGTTTGCGAGTGGATGATTGGAGTTACCTACCGATGATTGAGACGAAGCACGCGAAGAGCCTTGGCGAGCTTTCGCGCGGTGATGCCGTGGAGCATCCCGACCACTACGCGGGCGACGGCCAGATTGAGTGCATGGATGCTATGCGCTCGATGATGAGCGGCGACCAGTACGCCTTGCCCGCCCAATCGGCCTACTGGTGGGGCTGCGCATTCAAATACCTTTGGCGCTGGCGGCGCAAGAACGGCGTTCAGGACTTGCAGAAGTGCAAGCAGTGCATCGACTACCTGATTGCCGAGACGGAAGGCAAGAAGTGAAGCGCTATCAGATCGTACTTTGCGCCATTGCCACTGCCGCGACCGTAGCCGCGTTCTGGTGCGTCTGCTACTGGGCTTATCAAGCGCTTCTGGCAATCGCGCTGTTCCTAGTGTTTCTCGCGCTTATAGCGCTCACGTTTTAGGAGGTTTCACATGCTGAAAGAAGATAGAGAGATCGAGCAGGGCGCTTACGGATGCGCCGCAATCGTCCTGTTTTCCATTCTGGCGCTCGTTGTGAGCATCGCGGTTGGCGTGTTCTTCGGCGCTGGGTTCGGGCTTATCGCCCTTGCGGTGTTCGTCGTGTTCTCGCTCATCTGCGTTATGCGCGCGTTCATGAAGGTTGGCAAGTAGCATGGGCGGCTACTCGATAGCTTCCGTTTCGTGGGGCAAGGACAGTACCGCAATGCTTTGGAAGCTCATTGATAGCAACATGCCGCTTGACGAAGTGCTGTTCTTCGATACAGGCATGGAGTTTGACGCGATCTATGACGAGCGCAACAAGATGCTTCCCGTCCTTGCACGAAACGGAATCAAATACACGGAGCTTCGGCCAAAGAACCCGATGTGGTGGAGCATGCTTTGCAGGCCGGTAAAGAGCCGTAAAACCGGAGAGGTTCACAAAACGGGTTACGGCTGGTGCGGCGGGGCTTGCAGATGGGGCACCACCGAGAAGACGAGTGCCTTAGACGCATACGCGACCGCTCGAAACGCGATTGTCTACGTTGGGATAGCGGCAGATGAGACGAAGCGCATTGCTCGGGAAAGGCAGGACTTCAAACGACTTCCGCTTGTTGATTTCGGCATGACGGAAGCAGATTGCCTTGCGCTCTGTTACCAGCGCGGTAACGAATGGCTCGATCATGGGGTGCGTCTATATGACGTTCTCGATAGGGCTTCTTGCTGGTTATGCCGCAATAAGAACATGCGCGAGCTGAAGGCGATACACGAGCACTTGCCCGTTTACTGGGAGCGCCTTATTGCGCTCGAAGGCGTATGCGGCCAGATGAAGAGTAAGCCGCTTGCTGAAATCGCGAGGTCGTGAAATGGGCGTTAAGGTCAAGCGCGGCGCAGATGGCATCTGGTATACCCGCCCGTATCTCGGTCTTGATGAGAACGGGAAGCCCATTAAGCCGTACAAGCGGTTTTCCAAAGCGAAGACCGAAGAGGAAGCACAGGCTATGGCTGACGCATGGGCTGTGAGACTATCGCCTGACGGCGAGGTTCGAAGCACGCGCATTCCCGACATGCTGGCCGAGTACGTAGCTACGCGAGAGCTGGGCGGCATATCGCCCCACACGGCCAAATCTTGGCGGCAGTTCACGCGCTATGCGGCTAAGTTCATGGGCGGTTTGCTGGTGCCTGACGTTACCTCCGTTGACCTCCGGCGCTTTCAGAATCGTTTGCTCATGTCGAAGGAGAACGGAGGGCAGGGGCTTTCGTGCAACAGCGTAGTTAACGTGCATAACTTTCTTCGGCTGGCATTCGCCTATTTCGCCGAGATCGGCGTTTGCGAGCGAAATGTAATGCTGGACGTTGGCAAGCCGGTAGCAAGGTACAAGGAAGCGTTTTCACTTGACAGCTACGATTACCCGCCAACCGCCGCAGCCCTCGAAGGGATGTGGAGGGAAGACGATAGCGCGACGGTGAAGATGCGGACATATGCCTTCGCCGCATGGCTCGATCTCAAATGCGGTGTTCGCGTTGGCGAAATGTGCGCGATTAAGCGCCGCGAAATCGTGCGCATTCCCCTTGGCGGTGAGCACGTGCACGTGGCCGGTAATGTGGTGAAGCTTGCGGGCATGGAGCCGTTCCGCCGCGAATGGACGAAGGGGCGAAAGACACGCTCAATCCCGCTGAGCGACGAGACGCTATCTGCCATTGATGACTTTACGAATCTGCAAGCTTCGTGGGGCTTGGAGATAACGCCCGACACGCCGCTTATCACCGTTGACGGCTCTTGGCTCAGCCCAAATGCGGTATCTGACGGTCTAACACGCATCCGTGACCGCTGCGGGCTTCCGAAGGCGCTTACGTTCCATAAGCTACGGCACACCTTCGCAACGTGGGTTCTCGCCAACAAGATAGCCGACATTGTGACCCTTTCTAAGTGGCTGGGGCACGTTGACGTGGCTACGACGCTGCGCAAATACGGGCACGCCCTGCCTGAGCACGACAAGGCAGCAATCCAAGCCCTCGAAGGTGCTTATTCGTCGGCTAAGGGAGTGTGACAAACGAGTGACAAACGGAGGTTTTGAGGGCGCATTGAAAGCGGAGCTTATCGGCAGGTAAACCACCGGTTTTCAACATTCGGTGGGCACTCACCGATAAATACAAACTAAGTATTCAGCAATCGTGAGGAAGGAGGGTGCCAGTGGAGCCGAAAACGTTCGATTTCAAGCCCGACACGCCGAAGCTGAGTAAGGAAATGCAAGCGACGTTGGCGAAGACCGAAGCCGCCCTAAAGCAGATGTGGGAACGCGAGAAGCGGGAAGCTCAGACGGTCTACGAGATCACGATTCCGACGCAGACGCTAACCATCTTCGGCAAGGAGCATGCAGAGCACATCTTGCGGACGCTGAAGGGCTTGAAGCTCACTGGCACCTACCGAATCACGAAGAAGTGAGGTGCGATGAAAACCATTGAGCTTAACGACGATGACTAGGCGCGGCTCAAACGCAAGCTGATGAACGGCAGCGTTGACGATGCCCTGAAGGACTACACGCCGCCCGTCAAGCTGACGCACGGCACCGAATACATCACTTACGAAAAGGAAGGCTACGAAGATGATTCCGAATCTGACAACTGAGCAGCGCCGCGAAAACCTCGAAAAGGCGAAGGCAGCACGGCAGCGCCGCGCCGCGATCTTGAAGGGCGTTGCCGATGGCTCTTACAGCGTTCCCGACGTGCTCAACATGGCTGGCACCGATGACACCGTGGCGCGAATGAAGGTATTTACGCTCATCAAGGCCGCACCGGGCTACGGATTCGCCCGCACGCAGCAGACCATGCGAAAGCTGCACATTTCCGAATCGCGCCGCCTTCGCGGCCTTGGCGCGAACCAACGCGCGGCGCCCGTGGAGGTGTTTTCATGATTGGGGCAATCTTCATGCAAGTTCTGGGAATTGCAGCCCTGTTTGTCGGTTTGTTCTTGGCAGAAGAAACCGACGTGATGCTTGGTTGCTTTGTGCTTGGTAACACCTTCTCCATTATCGCCCGACTTGAAATGATTGAACGAAATATCAAGGAGGTTGCGAAGTGAGCCTAAACAAGATCACGCTTTCGGGCAATCTCGGCGCAGATGCCGAGCTGCGCTATACAAAGAGCGGAAACCCTGTCGTTTCGTTCTCTCTTGCTGTCAACGAGCGCACGCCGAACGGCGACGGGACATGGGGCGAATACACCAACTGGCCTGATTGCGTCATGTTCGGAAAGCGCGCCGAAGCGCTCGCGCCGTGGCTTCGCAAGGGCACCAAGATTTCGCTTATCGGTCGCATTCACACGCGCAGCTATCAGAAGGACGGCCAGAGCATCAAGCGCTGGGAAGTTCGCGTTGATGACGTGGAGCTTATGCAGTACAAGCGCGATGCGCAATCGCCAGCACCGGCTAACGCAGCCGCGCCCGGTCTTGCGATGGCTACCGGCGACCCGTCGCCCGTTGCACCAGCGCAACCGGCAGTACCAGACATTTACGAGGATGACATACCGTTTTAGGAGGTTTACCGATGTTCGATTTCTTGAAGAGGAAGGCGAAGCCGAGTGCGGCGGCTACCGATGAGAGCAAGCCGCTATGGGTGGAGCTGTTCGACACTCAGCCCGTCGATTCCGAAGGCTCGCTTATCGCCCTCGATGACCTCGTTTCCTATCGCGGCACGCTGCTTCAGGTCGTGGCGATGAGCCACAAGCAGAAAGTTGTGTTGCGCACGCCCGGAAAGAAAAAGGGCGGTTTATGGGTTGCCGCTTGTAACTGCACGCTCGTTAAGCGCCACGCGCGGAAGGAGAACTAACATGATCGGTCGCAAGATGCGGGCTAAGAAGGTCGCCGAGGGTATCGACATGCCGACATATGCCCATGAGGGCGACGCTGGGCTTGACCTTCGAATCACCGAGACTGTCACGCTCGAACCGATGCAGAAGTGCGTTGTCGGCTGCGGTCTTGCCGTCGAGATTCCTAGCGGCTGCGTGGGGCTGGTGTTCCCGCGCAGCGGCCTTGCCGCAAAGCAGGGCATCACGCTTTCTAACAGCGTTGGCGTTATCGACAGCGGCTATCGGGGCGAGGTCTGCGCAGCTCTCATCAATCAGAGCTACGAGACGGTTACGCTCGAAGCGGGAACGCGCGTCTGCCAGCTTGTCGTGATGCCTTACGTGCCGTGCGAGCTTGTGCCGGTCGATGAGCTGAGCGACACCGAGCGCGGCGCGGGCGGCTTCGGCAGCACTGGCGTTGAGTAGGTGGTTGGAATGCTGGCAATCATCGGTGGAAGGCAGACGGGCAAGACTACGTGCCTTATCGCAATGTCGAACGAGACTGGCTATCCAATCCTGACCGCAACGCGCGGAATGGCCGAGAACATCGAGCTTATGGCGCGTAGGATGAACGTTCAGATTCCACCCGTCCTGTCGTTATCGGGCATGCCGCTAAAAGGCTCGCTCATGCGTTGTGAACGTGTGCTTGTCGATGAGCTGGGGCTTGTGGTTGAGTATCTTATCGGCGCTGAGGTTGTGTCTGCTTCTATTGACGGTGTGGCGCTGGTAAAGGCTCAGCCGCCGAGCACAGACCTTGCGAAGCTCGGGCTATGGGAAGCCTTCAAGCTTTGGCGCGAAGAGCGCAAGCGTGCGCGATCTGGCGGTGACGGCATGTGAGGGCAAAGGAGTATTTCGAGGGCATCCGCGCCGAGGTGGTGAAGACCGACAAGGCGCTGGAAATGCTCGAACGCATGAAGGCGCGCGAGGGGGCGAAGGCTCAGAGCTACCAGACGGGCGGAGGTGGCGGAGACGTTACCGACCCGATGGAATCCGTATCGCAGCGCATCGACTTTGAGGGCAAGCTTAGGCAGCGCATCGCCGATGCCGAGGGAACGCTAGACGAAGCGTGCGAAGTGCTCTACGGCGCGGACGGGCGCGGCGGCTTGGCTAAGCTGAAGGGCACGCACTACGCCGACGCAATCTGCATGTACTACTGTCAAGCCGAGACATGGGGCGAGATTGCAGAGATCATGCAGTGTTCGCAGAAGTGGTGCCGCAAGCTCTGCGAAGTTGGGTTTGAGTTCATCGACCGTGTAGGTTGGGCGCACATCAAGAACGCCTGAAAATTGGGTGTTCCCTTCAGTTCCCTACTTATGCTAAAGTTCGGTACGGTGGATTAGGTAGTAAGGCCACGGGCAATTGCGCTCGTGGCCTTTTTGTTTGGAGCGTTGGCAGAGTGGCTTATTGCGCACGGTTGCTAACCGTGTGGCGCGCTGTCGCCCGTAGGTTCGAATCCTACACGCTCCGCCATATCTCAGGGGGTGCGCATGGCTAAGGACTTCTCGCGCGCCTTCTACGCTTCTGCCGACTGGGAGCACGCCAGAGACGCGGCATTGACGCGTGACGCTCACCTATGCCAGCACTGCTTGCAGCAAGGAGAGATCACGCCCGCAGTCATGGTGCATCACATCATCGAGCTTACGCCAGCGAACATCAGCGACCCAAGCATTGCGACCGACCCAAGCAACCTTGTCAGCCTATGCGACCGATGCCATAAGAAGGTGCATGGTTGGATAAGGCAAGGTTCGACACGGCAAGGGCTAGCCTTCGACAGCGACGGCAATTTGATATCGCTTGGCGATTGATTCAAAAACGCAACACAACACAGAGCGACCGCGAGAAGGCGGACGCAAAACCGCAGGTAAACCCGCGAGACAATCCCCCCGGTCTGCAAAACGCAGGTGGTGCCTAGGGCACCAACGCCGGGAGGTAATTTCTTGCGCGTGACGGATTTTCGAAAGGGGGTGGTCTTGCGATGACGGCAAAAGTAGGCAATACTTCGAAAGTTTCGCCCGCAGTCGCGGGTAATAGCCCGCCGAAGCGGCGAGTTGCAAAGGAGAAGCGCGTAGAGAGCGAGCTTCGAAAGCTGCGCGAGATCACCAAGGGCGCTATCCCCGACGAGAAGCGAAAAACCGTCATGCCACTGCTTGCGAACCTCGCTTTTCTGAAGGTCAAGCTTGACGATGCCCGCGCCGATCTGCTCTACGAAGATATCTTCACCGCGTATGACAACGGCGGCGGGCAAACCGGGCTGCGCGAGCACCCCGGATTCAGTGCTTACAACAAGCTGTTCACTACGTTTTCGCGCGGCGTGAAGCAGCTTACCGACATGATGCCGAACGGCACCGCCGCTGCCGACGCGCTCATTGACTTCATCAATGAAACGCGGTACGGCTAGGGCGAAGTCTAAGGGCGGCTCGTGCGAGCGCGCGATACGCGAATACTTCGGCGGCATACTGAGCGGCGAGATCATAGCGTGCGAGAAGATGAAGCAGGTTGCCGCTCATGTCCTGCGAGACATGGACAACACCGACCCGCTCTATCCGTACCACTACCGCGAAGAGTTCGCGCAGAAGCACGTTCGGTTCATTGAAAGCTTCTGCCGCCTACCGTCCGGGCGCTTGGGGCACGATTTCAAGCTAGAGCTTTTCCAACGCGCCATTCTGTCTGTCGTTTTCGGATTTGTTGACGCTGAGGGCGTGCGTCAGTACCGCGAAGTGCTCTGGATTATGGGGCGCAAGAACGGAAAGACTGCGCTTGCGTCTGCGATAGAGCTTGACTTGCTCGTGAACGACGATGAGGGCGCACCGGAGGTCTACAACGTCGCCACCGCACACGATCAGGCGGCAAAGGGATTCAACAACGCGTGGCGTATGGTGCTCACAAGCCCTGCGCTTGCTAAGCACATCAGAAAGCGCGTGTCAGACCTTTACTGCGATCTGAACATGGGCACCATCAAGGCGCTGAGCGCCAACACGAACCATCTTGACGGTCTGGACATTTCCGGCGCTATCGTTGACGAGCTGGCCGCGATGAAGAACCGCGACCTTTACGACCTGACGATGCAGGGAACGTCTGCGCGCCGCCAGCCGCTCGTGTTGGAGATCACGACTAACGGTTTCGTGCGAAACGGCATCTTCGATGCTCAATACGAGTATGCGACCAAATGGCTTGACGGCAAGGCGACCGGCGAGAAGGCAGAGCGCTTCATTGCGTTCATCTTCGAGCTTGACGAGCGCGAGGAATGGCAGGACGAAGGCGCTTGGGTCAAGGCTAACCCCGGACTTGGCACCATCAAATCGCTTTCGGCGCTTCGCCAGAACGTTTCTAAGGCGAAGGACGATGCGACATACCTTCCCACCCTGCTTGTTAAGGACTTCAACCTCATTGAAAACCAGTCTCAGGCGTGGCTTACGTGGTCTGAGATCCACAACGAAGCTACTTTCGATCCCGGCGACGGGACGTTTACGTATGCCGTGCTCGGCGTTGACGCTGCGGACACGACCGACCTTACCGCCGCTTGCCTTCTCATGCAGCGGCCTAACGATCCGAACTTCTACGCGCTGCACATGGCGTGGATTCCGCTTCGCGCGTTGGAGCAAGCGGAGAAGGAGGGGCGGCGCGGAGGGCGTGACGGCGTGCCTTACGACGCGTGGATTGCGCGCGGGCTTATGCGGACGTGCGAAACGCCCATCATGGACAAGCGCGACGTTCTGGATTGGGTGGCCGAGGTTCAGGACAAGTACGGCATCTATGCCGTCTCTTGCGGCTACGACCCGTGGCACATGCGCGACGTGCCGACCGTGGAAGCATACGAAGACTATTTCGGCGCTGACAACCTGCAAAAGGTCATTCAGGGCGCGCAAACGCTGTCAATGCCGATGAAGGAGCTTCGAGCGCTCTACAAGGAAGGGCGCATCGTGGACAACGCCAACCCGATTGCCGAATGGTGCCGCTCGAACGTCGCCATTCGAACCGACGTGAACGGAAACATTCAGCCGGACAAGAAGAACCAAGACCCGCGCAACCGCATAGACGCGTGGGCGGCTGAGTGCGACGCGTTCATTGCGATGAAGAACATTGCGGACGATTACCGCGCGATGATAGGAGGTTAGAGTTGAGCAGATCACAACCGTTTCTGCGCTCGCTCTTCGATGCGGTGTTCCACCGTCCGCAGATGCAAGCGGTAAACGGCTATTTCTCCACGTTCACGGCCTATGCCCCGTCGTTCACGACGTGGCAGGGCGGGCTTTACGAAGCAGAGCTTACGCGAAGCATCATCGAGAGCGGCGCAGACCACGCAAGCAAGCTGAAACCGGAGGTTTCCGGCTCTGCTCAGCCTGTCGCCGCGCGTGCTCTCAGGCAGCAGCCTAACCCGTGGATGACAACGCCGCAGTTCATCAAGCGCATTTGGACGATTCTTCAGGTTAACGACACCGCGCTTATCGTGCCTATCGACGCTGGCGACGGAATTACGATCACCGGGTACTATCCCGTGCTTCCGAGCCAATGCGAAGCATACGACGTTAACGGCGAGCTTTGGCTAAAGCTCACGTTCCCGACCGGTGACAGCGTGCTTGTCGAGTGGTCGCGCGTCGGCGTGATGACGCGCCACCAGTACCAAAGCGATTTGTTCGGCGACGGCACGAACGTTCTTCAGCCGACGCTAGAGCTTATGCACGCTCAGAACGAAGCCGAGCAGTCGGCTATCAATCAGGGCGCGGCTATCCGCTTCATCGGCAAGCTGAGCCAGAACCGCAATGAAGGCGACCAAGAGCGGGCGCGAAAGGCGTTCAACGCTCAGCTTTCCGCCGACAACGCGGGAGGAATCGCCGTCTATGACAAGCTGTTTTCGGATGTTGAGCAGATCAAGCCGACAAGCTACACGGTCGATGCGGCGCAGATGGAGCGAATCGAGAAGAGCGCTTATCGCTTCTTTGGCTCCAATGAGGATATCGTCACGAACTACGCGGACGAAGACACCTTCAACAGCTACTACGAAGGCCGCATCGAGCCGTTCGCTGTTCAGCTCGGCTTCGTTATCACGTCCATGACGTACACGGCAAACGAGATAGCGCACGGAAACTCAATCATGTTCAGCGCGAACCGCCTAGAGTTCGCCAGCAACACGACGAAGCTTAACGTTTCCGTCGCGCTGTTCGACCGTGGCATCTGGAACGGCAATCAGGTAGCCGATGTGTTCCAGTCCCCGCACTACGAGGGCGGAGAACGCCACGTTATACGCGGCGAGTATATCGACCTTGCACTCATCAGTGAGCATACGGCGGAACAGGCGGCACAAGCCGCAGAGACGAACGCGAACATAGCCGCAATCGACGCGAGCAGCGGCTACGGCGACAAGAAGGAGGTAGACGATGCCAGCGAAACCGAGTGAGCGGCAATACCGTTCCCTTGCCGTGCCGCTCAACGTGCGGGCGGCTGACGGAGCAACCAAGAAGCGTTTCGACACGGAATACTACGTTGAGGGCTACGCTTCGACATTCAACGACCCATACGTTCTGTTCGAGGACTTCGACGGCACAAAGTACATCGAGGTTATCAGCCCCGATGCCTTCCGCGAAGCGGACATGAGCGACGTTATCCTTCAGTTCGACCATGCGGGCAGGGTGTACGCCCGCATGAGCAATGGGACGCTCATTGTGGAGCCGGACGAGCACGGGCTTTTCATAGCCGCCGACCTGTCGCGCTCTCAGGGCGCGCGCGATCTCTTCGAAGAGATAAAGGCCGGTCTTATCACGCGCATGTCATGGGCTTTCACGGTCGCGGCAGACGAATACGACCGTGAGACGCACACCACGACCATTACGCGCGTCAAAAAGGTTTTCGACGTGTCCGCCGTTAGCCTTCCCGCTGACCCGAACACCGAGATATCAGCAAGAAACCTGCTCAACGGAGCGATTGAGCAGTCGCGCAAGGAGCTTGCGCGTCGTAAGAGTGCCCTTGCCGTTGCGAGGGCGACACTGGCAATCGCCAAGAGTAGAAAGGTTTAGAACAATGGACGAAATGACTATGGATGACCTGCTTAACGAGCTTCAGGGTCTTGTCGATAAGTACAAGGCCGATGACGGCACCGACACCGAGCCGACCGAGCAGGACGCAGAGCGCATGAGCGCGCTTACCGCCGAGATCGAGAAGCGCAACGCCGCCGCCGCTCAGCGCCGCGACAGCCACACCGCGACCGTTGCAGCCGCACGCGCCGCTATCGAGAACGGCACCGCCCGCCGTGTCGATTCCGTGCCGATGGGGACTTCCGCGAGCGCTCGCGGTGCCCTTCCGCAGGTGCGCGACACCACCGACTACAACGCCGCCGCCCGCCGCGCGTGGGTGAAGGACATTGCCAGCCGTTCCGGCGTGCAGCTCATCGGCGGCACCGAGCTTACGCAGGTTGAGCGCGACGCGTACAACCATCTTATCGAGCAGCGCACGGCGTTTACGCATCTGACCAGCAACACCGATGCGGTTATCCCCGTCGAGATTCAGACGCAGATTTTCACGCTGATTGACAACACGGCTGTTCTCTACGGCGACATTCACAAGGACAACTTCCCGCATCAGTTCGAGCTTATCCGCCATAAGAGCATCAAGGCTGGCGACGCTGCGAAGACCGATGAGGGCGCAGCGCCCACCGATGAGGAGCAGAACGAGTTCGACATCATCACCCTTACGGGCGAGGAGATCAAGAAGACCGTCAAGATGAGCCGCAAGATGGCGGTTCAGTCTATCAACGGCTTTGAGCAGTACATCGTCAACGAGACTGGCGCGCGCCTTGCCGTCGCCGCCAACGCGCGCGTTCACGCCAAGACTGTTGACGGCACGCTCGGCATGGGTTCCGGCAACAAGATTAACTGCGCCACCGCTGGCACCCTGAAGAAGGCTGATATCACCAAACTTCTGGGCATGCTCTACACCTACGGCAACCCCGCGCCGAAGGGCTGCATTATCTACGCCAACGGCAACACCATTTGGAACCACATTGCGATGGTCGAGGATGCCAACGGGCGCTCTTACTTCGTGGACGAGAAGACCGAAGACCCCGCCGTTGAGGGTCATATCTTCGGCAAGCTCGTTAAGCGCGACGATTCTATGGCCGATGGCATCATCAAGGCCGGTTATCCCGACCTGTTCCGTGGAAACATCTTCGACGGCGTGGACGTTACGCCCTACGTCGAGCCGGGTACTCAGAAGCGCTGCTTTGACGGATACCTGCTCTTCGACGGCGGCCTTGCCGTTCCCAAGGCTTTCGGCCAGCTCACCATCGGCACCGCCGCAAAGTAACGAGGTGGTGACAGATGGCAGAGAAGCCGAAGCTGCTTGACGCGTGCCGCGAAGCGCTGAGGATTCCCGCCGACTGCACCGACTTTGACGCTGAGATCGAAGACCTCATCGAAGCCGCCCGCGCCGCGATGCGCGCGGGCGGCGTTGCCGATACGGTAGCCGCCGACGATTCGAACGCCACTGTTCGACTCGCGGTGAAGGTCTATTGCAGGGCGAAATTCGGCATGGACAACCCCGATGCCGACCGCCTCAATCAGAGCTTTGACGATCTGCTAACCATGATGGGCGGCAGCTCGGAGTTCGGGGGCGCGTCATGAGCATGTGGGCTGGCACGTGCCAGCTCATCGCTAAGACCGTCAAGAAGGACGAATACGGCGTGCAGCAGACGGAGGAAACAAAGCGCAAGGTGTTCTGCAACGTCTTCTCTATGGGAGATGCGGCATACTACGCCGCCGCTGCCGCTGGCGTTCATCCCGAAGCGGTGTTGCAGATTCGCAAGAGCGCCTACAACGGAGAGCGGCTAGTCGAGTTCGACGGCGCGCGGCTCACGGTCGCGCGAGTTGACAGGTCAAGCCCCGACTTCGTGCGCCTGACGCTCGCTGAGGTGGTGGGCGACCGTGGCTGAGCAGAGCATCGAGCGGTTCATAAGAAGCTGCATGGAAGAGTGCGTGGAAGACAACGTTTCCGCCCTCGCTGAGAACGCGGGCGAAGCCGGAAGACGCGCCGTGAAGCTGCTGAAGCAAGAAAGCAGGGTGCGCACCGGCGCTTACAAGAAGGGCTGGAAGGCCGACGTTAAGACCGATGAGACGGGCACCGAATGCACCGTGCATAACCGGCGGTACCAACTAACGCACCTGCTGGAGAACGGCCACAAGATCACGAACCAGACCGGCGAGGATTACGGCACCGTTCCCGGCGACGGCGTTATCAGGAAGGTTGCAGACCAAGCGGCGCGCGAGTTCGCGGAGATGGGGGGTGACGGACGATGATTGAGCTAAAGGCGCTCTGCGGCGTGCTCGATTCGCTCGGCATCCCGTGGGCTAACCAGCGCTTCGCAGACGGCGAGGAACCGGCACCGCCCTTCATCTGCCTTGTCGCGGGCTACAACGAAGCGGCCTACGCGGACAACGGCACCTATCTTTCGTGGATGCCCTACGATATCGCGCTCTACACGCGGCACCGCGACTACGCGACCGAGAAGCGCATACGCGATGCGCTCGAAGCCGCAGAGTGCCCGTTCACGCTGAGCATCACGAACATTGATTCAGAAGAGCTTACCGAAGCGGCGTTCACCGTGAACGTCGCCGAGAGTTAGGAGAAAACAAATGGCACGAAACGGATTCTTCGGCGTGAAGAACTCGCACTTTGCGATCTGCACCGACGAAGACGCGCTTACCTACGAAGACCCCGTGCATGTCGCGGGAACCGTCGCTATCAGCATGGAGCCGACCGTTGAGACGGCAACGAGCTACGCCGACAACGAGCCGTGGCTTGACAAGCAGCAGGACAACGGCGGCTCTGGAACCATGAGCTTCTACGACACCGAGAGCACAGCCGAGCTGCGGCAGCTCATCGCAGACCTCGTGGGCTACGAGATTGCGCAGGACGGGCGAACCATCCTGAGCGCCGACCGAACGCCTAAGAAGTTCGCCTTTATGTGCGAGCAGCCGGGGCACGTGCTCGGTCGCCGCCGCTGCCTTCTCATGTGCCAGCTCTCTAAGCCGACGCAGGAGCTTAACACCGTTCAGGACACGCCCGAGATCACGCAGCTTGACTATCCTTTCACGTGGCGACCCGTCACCATTCCCGCCACCGACATTCGCACGAGCGGTTATGACAGCTTCACCGGCCTTGCCGATTACGACACCTTCTTTGATGAGGTCAATATCGAGCTTGCGCACAAGACCGAGCCGACGGCGTAGGAGGTGGCGCATGCTCATCAAGGTTGGCGAAAAGGAGTTCGAAGCGACGTTCAACGCGTTCACGCCGATTGCCTATTCTCGCTGCTTCAATGAGGTTGTCGAGGGCGGCAGGAAGCGCCCGAAGGACATTGCGGACGCGGTTTCTAAGATCGCCGGTTCTCTCATGACTAGCGACGTGCCCGCTATCGTCCCGCTGCTCGAAATCTTCTACGCGTGCATCAAGACCGCAACGCCGAAGTTCGATACCGGATTCGATGAGTGGGTTTCTTCCTTCCCACCTGATGCGTACAACTTGGAGCGCAAGGACGGTTGGGCTTCCGACGTGATGCGCATTGTCGAGGACAACTTTTTTCCAGGCGCCGCGAAAGATGCAGTGGAAGCCGAGGGAGCCGAAAAGGCCAGCCCCGCCGCTTCCAAGTAACCTGCAAGACGCGTGCGACGCGCGATACATCTACAACTGCCAGCAATGCGGCCTGACGCTTTCAGACCTTCAGATGATGAGCTACCGGCAGGTTCAAGACCTGTTGGAGATCAACGCGTTTTACGCCGACGCTGCGGCGCACTACGACGAAGACGAGAAGGCGCGCAAGGCAGAAGCCGCGTTCTGGTCATGACGTGACATGAAGTGAGTTCTTGACGGCAGCGCACCCGCGAGGGCGCGTTGCTTCAAGCACTCATGGGACTTTGACAACCGAAGAGGGGTGATTACGTGGCGGTCACTTACAAGGGGCTTGTTATCAAGTTCGGCGGCGACACTACCGAGCTTCAAAGCGCCCTGAAGAAGGTTCAGCAAGCATCGCGCGACACCCAAAGCGACTTGCGCGATATCAACAAGGCGCTGAAGTTCGACCCAGGAAACACCGAGCTGCTAGAGCAGAAGGTAAAGGCGCTCAACTCTGCCTACGGCGAGACGAAGCAGAAGCTTGACGCTTACAAGCAAGCGCTCGCTCAGTTGGAGAGCAAGAAGCAGAGCGGCGCGCAGCTCACGGCTCAGGAGGAACGGCAGTACGACAGCCTGAAGCGCGCGATCATGCAGTGCGAGCGCCAGCTTGACAGCTACGGCAGCGAGCTTGCGGACACGGCGCGCGAAGCGGACGCATCGCGCACGGCGCTTTACAAGGTTGGTCAGACCATCGAGGACAACGCCGACAAGCTTTCAAACGCCGGGTCTAAGATCTCGAGCGCGGGAACGGCATTGTCTGGCGGCATCATCGGCGCGGCTGGAGCGCTCACCGGCCTTGCATCGAGCCAAGAGGAAGCGATACAGCAGAGCGGGCAGCTCGAAACGGCATGGGTGAGCGCTGGCGGCACCGCCGAGCAAGCATCTTCGACCTATGCGAGCTTCTACCGCATCCTTGGCGATTCTTCGTCTGCCACGGAAGCGAGCCAGAACCTAGCGCGCCTGACAACCAACGAGCAGGAATTGCAGCAGTGGACGGACATTGCCGCTGGCGCTTACGCGACATTCGGCGACGCTCTGCCGCTTCAGAACTTGGCGGAAGCAGCGCAGGAGACGGCGCACACGGGCACCGTCACTGGCGGTCTTGCCGACGCGCTCAACTGGTCTACGGCATCCGCCGAGCAGTGGAGCGCGGCGCTTTCCGGACACTCTTCGGCTCAGGCCGCGTTCAATCAGGCGGTCGCCGAGGGTCAGACCAAAGAAGACGCTTTCAACGCTGCTCTTGCCGCGTGCGGAAGCGAGCAGGAGCGCTCGCAGCTCATCACCGAGACGCTTACCGGGCTTTACGCGGACGCGGGGCGGCAGTACCAAGAGACGAACAAAGACCTTCTCGCTTCGCGCGACGCGCAGAACGAGATGAACCAGAGCATGCAGGAACTCGGCGAAGCGGCCTTGCCCGTCAAGACCGCCGTTACCGAGATCGGCACGAGCCTTCTTAACACGCTCGCGCCCGCGCTCGAAGCCGTCACGGGTTGGTACAAGAACCTAACGCCAGAGCAGCAGACGCTTGTTAACAACCTCGCTCTAGGAGCCGTCGCATTCGGCGGCGTGACAACCGCCATTGGTAAGACGATGGAAGCCGCAGAGGGCGTGGGAAGCGCCTTCAAGACCGCTGGCGAGCTTTGGGGCGGCGCTAAGAAGCTCATGGGCGACACGGGCTTTCTAAGCAAGATCGGAACCGGCTTCTCTAACATCGTCACCAAGGCGGGCGGTCTTGGAAGCATGCTCACCGGCACGCTATCTAGCGGCTGGACGGGATTTACCGGGCTTATCGCCGCGCATCCTATCGGCCTTGGCGTTGCCGCCGTGTCAGCCGCCGTCGCTGGCCTTACGTGGTTCTTCACGCAGACCGAGACGGGCAAGCAGATGTGGTCTGACTTCACCGGCTGGATTTCGGAGAAGTGGCAAGCCGTGCAGGATTTCTTCGCTGGCGTGCCTGAGTTCTGGGGCGGAATCTGGGAGCAGGTCAGCACCGGCGTTTCGGATTTCTGCACCGGCGTTGGCGAGAAGTGGGAGCAGTTGAAGCAAGGCGCTTCCGACACGTGGGAGAACATCAAAACCGGCGCTTCGAACGCTTGGAACGATCTTAAAACCAACGTCGGGAACCTCGCACAAGGCGCAGTCGATACCGTGTCTAACTGGTGGAACAACCTAACCGGCAACACCGATTCGGCCTTCGGGCAAATCGCTTCCACGGTTCAGAACGACATGAACACCGCGAAGACCGTTGGCAGCTCGGCGGCTGGCGCTCTGCAAGCCGCAATGAACGGCGACTGGGAGACGGCGAAGAGCCAAGCGGCAAACGCCTTCAACGCGATCAAAGACAACATCGGCTCGAAGCTTGACGCTGCCGAGAGCACGGCGGTTAGCATCGCAGACCGCATCGGCGACAAGCTGGGATTCCCCGGCCTTGGCGCTAAGGTGCAGGGCGTGTTCAACAGCATTCGGGGCTTCATAGAGAACCCTATCGAAAGCGCATGGAACGCGATTTCGAGCATTCCGCAGAAGATCATGAACGCCTTTGGCGGAATCAAGATCAGCATTCCGAAGCCGAAGCTTCCGCACTTCAACGTCAGCTGGAACGAGTTCGGCCCGATTTCGCTACCGAGCGTGAGCATCAGTTGGTACGCGCGCGGCGGCTACTTCGATGAGCCTTCAATCGTCGGCGTTGGCGAAGCTGGCGGCGAGTTCATCGCGCCTGAGAAGCAGTTGCAAGGATTCATCGAAACGTCGGTAAACCGCGCCTTCTCGCGGTTCGCCGACGCGCCGAGCCAGCCCGTTAGCGTCGCCGTGACGGTTTACGCAACGGTCGCTGACGGCGTGGACGCATACGAGACAGGCCAGCAGATCGGCGCTGGCATCGCAAGCAAGCTGAAGCAAAGGGGGGTGCCAGTTGCAACTTAGACGGACAAGGAACCAGCACGACCGAATCATCTTCAACGGCACCGACCTATCGAAGCTGGTTTACTGCAAGGTGCGCCGCCCCATCATGGCGACCGTCAACGCGACGTTCGAGAGCGTGCCGGGGCGGCACGGCGAGGTCTTCAAGAGCGCCTACCGTGGCGGCTACGACCTCCCCGTTGAGATTTGGCTTAGGACTGAAGACCGCCGCGAGGTCGCGGAGATGCGGCACAAGCTCGCGGCGGCTCTCTGGACGGACGAACCAGCGCCGCTCTACCTGCCGGATGACCCGACACGCTACCTGCTCGCAATCGTGAGCGGAAGCACCGACCTAGACGAGATCACCGACGATTGCCCGACAACCACCGTTACTTTCCACATCGGCGACCCCGACTTTTACGGCCAGAAGCGCCGCATGGAGGTTTCGGCTGGCAACATCTACGTGAACGCTGGCGGCAACCGACCCGCATACCTGAAGGTGACGGCGAAGCCCGCCGCTGGCAGCACGTGGCGGATTACGAACGTCGATACCGGCGAGTTCGTGGCTATCAACACCGCGCTCACGTCTTCAAGCACAATCAGGCTTGACATGGCGACCGAGCACGCGACGGTCAACAACCAGACCGCACCGGTAACGATTGATTCGGATTACTTCGAGATCAACGGGCGCTGCCACCTGAACATCACCAACGGCACCGCGATTCTTGAGTGGGTGGAACGATGGCTTTAATTAGACGTATCGGCTTCACCCGCTTCAACCGCTGGGGCGACAATCTGGGGTGGCTCACGGTGAGCGCCGCGACGCACACCGACGCGCTGGACGGAACCGACGAACTAAACATCACGTGCGCCGAAGACCTCGTGAAGGGCGACCGCGTAGTTTGGATTGACCTTCAGGGCGTGTGCCATGAGCACATCGTTGACACCATCGACCGCGTACACGACGATGACGGCGCGCCGGAGACGCAAGCCGTCTGCATCAACTCGGTTAACGAGACGTGGGATGACTGGCTGGACGATAAGCGGCCTTCTGGCAGCGTGTCGGTCGCCCTCACGTCAATTCTCGCAGATACGCGCTGGGAGGTCGGCACGTGCGATCAGGGCGGCACCGCTTCGCGCACCTTCTACCATGAGAGCGTGCGCGAGGGATTGGCCGGAATCATCGAGACGTGGGGCGGCGAGCTTGAAACGCTCATCGTCCACAACGGTACGGGCATTGTGAGCCGCCGCGTGGGCGTGCGCGCGAAGCGCGGGAACCAGAGCAGCGCAAAGCGGTTCACGTGGACTAAAGACCTCGTTTCCGTCAAGCGCTCTGTTGCGAGCGACAACCCGAAAACTCGCGTCTACGGCTACGGCAAGGGCGTTGAGACTGAGGGTGGCGGCTACGGTCGCCGTCTCACCTTCGGCGATATCAACGGCGCCAAAGACTACGTGGAGGATGCCGAAGCTACTACCGTTTGGGGGCACCCTGACGGAGAGGGCGGCATTCTTCCCGCCGTCGCGTCATACGTCAACGAGCAGTGCGAGGACGCGGCGCAGCTCTTGCAGGAAACGAAAGACTACCTAGAGCAGGTGAAGGAGCCGAAAGTAACCTACACCGCTTCGGTTATCGACCTTTACGCGTTCGGGCGCTCATGGGAGGGCGTGGGCGTGGGCGATGACGTGGCGATCATCGACAAGGGCTTTTCTGCCGAGGGCGTGCGCCTGCATGGCCGCGTGTCTCAGATTGAGCGCGACTTGCTCACCGGCGACGCTACCGTTACGTTCGGCACTCTTACTGACAGCATGGCCGACATGTGGCAGAGCGTAAGCAACGCGTTAAAGAGCAACAGCCAACAGAACGCAATCTATGACGCTGCGGCGGGCACGTCGGTTTCGTGGCTTCAGCAGCTTCAGGCCGCGCTAAACGCTCAGTTCAACGCCGTTGGAACCTACAAGGTCGAGACATTCGAACTTGGCACGATGTGGAGCAATGTACCCATCGACGCTGAAACGGGCTTGCCGGTCAAAGCGACTTCGGGCATGTGGGCTGTCAACATTAACGGTATGGGCATGCGACTTGCCGCGAACCTCACTTCTGACGGTCAATGGGACTGGCGAACCTTCCTGACAGGCGCTATGGTGAGCGCCGACGCGATCAACACGGGCACCATGAGAGCCGAGCGCGTGCGCGCCGGTCTTCTGACCGACGAGAAGGGAAACAACTTCTGGGACTTGACCAACGGCGAGTTCTCGCTTTCCGCAAGCACCGAGGTTGGCGGCAAGACCGTTCAGAAAATCGCGGACGATGCGGCAAGCTCAGCCGTCGATGCTCAAACGCAACGCGACATATTCAACAAGCTGACCAACAACGGGCAGACGCAGGGAATCTATCTCAGCGGCGGTAAAGTCTACATCAATGCTACCTACATTGAAACGGGCATCATCAGCGACAGATACGGTCGCAGCACGTGGAACCTCAACACCGGTTCGCTTACGACAAACTACATGACGGCAAACAACATCGACGCTAACGGTACGTTCGAATGCGGCTCGGCTTCCAACCTTATACGTCTCGCAAGTGGTGAGATTACAGGCCATGAGGACGGCACACAGATTGGGTGCATTGACTTTTCGGCACATATGCGAAACGTGAGCACCGGCAAGCTAACAACCGGCCTTCAGTTGACGGGAAACCAGCATATCCGAATCACCACGCCGCTTATTTCCGCCGCTGCATCTAGCAGCGAGAGCACCACGACAACGCATGCGATCACGAAAGATTGCACGTTGCATTACATCAGCAAGATTCAGGATGACGGAGACGGCACGATTACATGGTGGAACGCAACGCGAAGCATCGACTTTGTAGACGGCTTCTGCACGGTATGCAACTTCGACTAGGAGGAACGATGAGCAAGACCCTTTATCACATGCTGCACGACCCGATAGGCAACTGCGAAGCGATGGTGACCGAATACGACGAAGAGCTTATCAACCGCGCCGCGAACAACGGAATGATTTTCATTGCGGTTGACGAAGACGGAAACCGAACCGTCGTGCAGCCGGAAGACGTGAAGGAGCCAATCAACGACGATCAGCCCTTCACGCTCGTTCAGCCCTTGTACGTCGATGACCGTATGAGGGCGGTTGTCGATGTGTTCGACGCTTTGGCCGCGAGCGTGCCAGCCGTCGCCGCGAGCGCGGACGTGCAGCCCGTGTCTAGCAAGGCGCGATCTGCTATGAGCTTCGCCGAAGCGCTCGAAGCCCTCCGCGCGCTTGCATACGGCACCGTCGAGGAAGGCGGCGAGTGATGAGCAACACACGGACGCTTGAACTCGATATCTCGAAGGAGGGCGCGGGAACCTGCATCAAGGTTGGTCAGGGCGACGATGGCGGAACCACCATCAAGGCGCTTATCTACGACAACGGCGCTGAGTTCGCGCTTTCTGGCGCTACGGCATGGCTTGTCGTGCTGCTGCCTAACAAACGCAACTACTATCGCGGCCAATGCTCGGTGAGCGGAAACGCCGCCACGATCACGGTTGACGAATCGAAGCTTTGCAGCGTGTCCGGCTACACCGACGAAGCCTATTTCACGATCACGAAGAGCGGCAAGACCTATTCGACAGAGCGATTCGCAATAGAAATCCTGCGCAGCGCTCTTGACGGGCAGCAGCCCGCGCAGAACTGGGACGATGCCGTTCAAGACCTCATCGACCGTGGCAATCAGGCCGTAAGCTCAGCAAACAACGCGGCCAGCGCGGCGAACAGCGCCGCGAGCAAGGCGAACTCGGCTGCTACGAGCGCGACCAACGCCGCGAAGGCTGCAAACGATGCCGCAGCGGCGGCGACAAGCGCAGCTTCGGCGGCGAACACCGCCAAGCAGAACGCCGACGCTGCAACCACGGCTGCAAACAACGCGGCATCAGCCGCCAACACCGCGAAGCAGAACGCCGACGCGGCAACATCCAACGCCAACTCCGCCGCGAGCGCGGCGAACACAGCCGCTTCAAGCGCCAACGCCGCCGCTGCTGCGGCAAACGGCGCGGCGGAGGATGCCACCGCCGCTGCGCAGAACGCGCTTAACATCGCAAACTCTATCGCGGCTATCGAACCGCCGTCAGATGACGAGGTGCAAGAGCTGCGCGACGAGAACGCGACGCTTGCGACAGCCCTTGTCGAGCTTCAGGACGGCTACATAGTCCTTGGAGAAACGGCGTACATGCCCACAAACAGACGAAGCGCCCTATCCGGCGAGACGGTCACGGTTGCGCAAGCCACCGTGAGCGGCGAGACGGCGACGCTCAACTAAGAAGGGAGACTATCAATGGCTGATTTGTCGAAGTTTTCTATCAATGGCACAGCGTACAACCTGAAGGACACTTCAGCGCAGAGCAAGGCCGATTCTGTCACGACCGCCGAGGAATACGACCGCCAGCACAACATCAACGCTTACGCGGGGCGCTCGCTCGCTTCGGTCTTCGCTAACGAGATCGGCAGCACCGACATTTACACGTGGCTTCGCAACCGCGCGCGAAACGCCAACTTCGCAGGTCTTCGCATCGGCGACTACATCGACGTTCCCGTTGCCGAGGGCGCTAACGTGCCCGCTCAGACGGTGCGATACCGCATCGGCGCTATCGACCAGTATTACCAGTGCGGCGACACCGCGAAGGGGCACCATATCGTCATGGTGCCGAAAGCACCCGTCACCGTGAAGGGCGACAAGGCATCTAACACTAGCTACCTTCAGTGGCGCGAGACAAACGACAACAACGGCACCGCCGAAGAGAAGCACCCTTACTTGTGCTCGAAGCTCCATGATTGGGAGATCAACGATTTCTTGCCCGCTCTGCCTTCCACGCTTCAGAGCGCGATTCTCGCGCAGCGCGTGCTTCTCGAAGAGCGCTATTCGTCTTCGGGGAAGCTCACCGAAGCGAGCGGTTGGAGCTGGGCGGACTTGGGCAAGATTTGGTCGCCCTCAGAGATGGAGGTTTACGGTTGCCCGGTCTGGGGAAGCAAGGGCTATTCAGTCGGCTTCGATTCGCAGTTCCCCATCTTCACGGACACCGCAAGCCGCATCGTGGGCGGTCGCGTCACTTGGTGGCTGCGGTCGGTCATGGGCGGGTCTTCGTCTAGCGCGTGCTTTGTCTACAGCTACGGCAATGCCACCCGCATTGCCCCGACGACTGACTGGGTGCGCCCGCTGCCGTGCTTCCTCCTAGGCTGATAAAATCAGCCGTACATGGTACAGGTCTGGCGCATGCCTTGCGCATGCGCCTATACTTCCCCGCGCGAAGCGCGGGCGAAGTATTTTTTTAGAAAATCACGGAGGGGGGGGATGTTGCAAATTGAGCGGCGTATATGTGCGGAACCGCAACCTAAGCACGTTCGAGTATTTCAACACTGCGGTTTCGATTCGAAACGAGGTGACGCGGCTTGTCACTTCGGGCGCGGCGCCCAAATCCTATCGCTTCATCTTCGCCGTCCCCATGGCGGAGACGGCGCGAAGCGTTGTGTTCAACCTCGTGAAGGCTGATGCCTTCTACCCGAACACACAGCGGAACGTCGAGGAGCGCAAGCATTACATGACGCTTGCCTTGGCAGACCTAAACCAGCTTTACCAAGACCTGCAATGCCTTCTGGCGATGAAGCTACCCGTCAAGGTGGCTAAGTTCGAAGAGATCTCAGAGAGCATCGAGAACGATATAAAGCTCATAAAGGGCGCTCGCGCGGGCGTGAAGCTCATTGGAAAGGGGTAGAATGTTCGCGCGTTGTCCCTTGGAAATCATCGCGTCAATTGGTGGCTGCGGTCGGTCATGGGCGGGTCTTCGTCTAGCGCGTGCAATGTCAACAGCAACGGCAATGCCAACAACAATGCCCCGACGAACGACTGGGTGCGCCCGCTGCCGTGATTCCCAAGCCTTGCCAGACCGTGCGGCCATAAGCGCCGCGCGCCGTGCATTTGAGGAAGGAAGGGGCGACCATCGGGCGCAAGCCCGTAAATATGCACCCCGCGACGGTTGCCGTTCGCTGCTTGCATGGCGCGGTTCTCGGCGTTCGACCGCGTTTCATGGTCAACCGTCAAGCGGCTGCTGGATGCCGATTGCGAGCCGCGCGGGGTGCCCTCATGAACTCTGAAGAGCGCAGGGCTGCGCGGCGCGCAAGGCGCGATGCCAAGCGCGCGGAGAACCGGGCTCGGCGCATCGAGGGATGCACGCTGGAAGCCGTCGCCGATCTCGATAACCTATACGATGCCGCCAACGGCGCTGCCGCTGGCGTGCGCTGGAAATCGAGCGTTCAGCGCTACATGGCGCGCGTCGTTCCAAACATCATGAGGGCGCGGCGCGACCTTCTCACGGGCGCTGACTTCCGGCGCGGCTTCATAGAGTTTGACTTGTTCGAGCGCGGCAAGCTTCGTCACATCTGCTCTGTCCACTTCTCAGAGCGCGTCATACAGAAATCGTTGAGCCGTCACGCCCTTGCGCCCGCGATCTGGCCTACCCTCACCGAGGGATGTACCGCGAACGTCAAGGGGCGCGGCACCGACTACGCGATTCGGCGGATGAAGCGCCAGCTTGTCGAGCATCACAGAAAGCACGGCACGGAAGGCTACATCTTGCAGGTCGATTTCGCTGACTACTTCGCAAACATCGACCACGACGCATGCAAGCGCCTTATCGACCGCGCCATTGACGATGAGCGCGTTAAGCGCGTCATGAGCGACCAGATAGACGCTCACGGCGAGCGCGGCTTGGGTCTTGGCAGCGAGCCGAACCAGATTCTAGCCGTCGCTCTGCCGTCGCCCATTGACCATCTGATGCTGTCCCTTCCGGGCATCTTGGCGAGCGGGCGATACATGGACGATAGCTATTGCATCGCTCTTGACAAGCAGACGCTTTGGGACGCTCTTTCGCGCATCGAAGCGCTCTGCGACGATCTGGGAATCATCATCAACCGCAAGAAGACGCGCGTTGTGAAGCTGACGCGCGGCTTCGTGTTCCTGAAGAAGAGGTTTTCATATGGCGAGGGCGGAAAGGTTGTCGTTCGCCCGTGCCGTTCCTCCGTGACGCGGCAGCGGCGAAAGCTGAAGAAGCAAGCCGCGCTGGTCGCCCAAGGGATTATGACCGTCGAGCAGGTCAACCAATCCTACCAGTCGTGGCGCGGCAGCATGAAGCGCCTTTGCGCGCACGAGACGGTAAAGCGCATGGACGCGCTATACAAGGAGCTTTTCGGCTGAGAGCAGCCGACATAGCAAGGTATCGAAGCCCTCGCATTCGCGGGGGCTTTTTTGTTGCGAGAGAAAGGGGAACACATGGCATTCACCGAAGAGGAAGAGGGCAAGCTTCGCGCGATCATCGCCATTTTCGACGGTCAAGCGCCGTCGCTCTCTAGCGACGTTGCGGCGAAGTGCCCCGCGCTTTTCGCGGAGTGGGACGGCGACGGCCACGCCTACGCCGAGGGCGAGCGCGTGCGCTTCGAGGGCGTGCTTTACACGTGCCTTCAGGCGCACACGTCGCAGCCCGATTGGTCGCCCACGGCAGCGCCGAGCCTTTGGGCGAAAGTGCTTGAAGCTGGCACGCCCGACACGCCGACAGAGGAAGTGCCCGAATGGGTGCAGCCCGATTCTACGAATCCCTACCCGCTCGGTGCCCGCGTCAAGCACAACGGCAAGGTCTGGGAATCCCTCGTTGCCAACAACGTATGGGAGCCGGGGGCTGTCGGCACTGAAACCGTCTGGCGAGAGGTGACGGAGGGCTGACGTGGCGGAGAGCGTTTTAGACCATGCAGCGGCATTCGGCGCCGAATGGTTCTTCGCGTTCCTTATCGCTATCGGATTCGGCATCCTCGCAAAGCAGCTGCTTAACGAGTACCAGCGCAACAACGAGCGCAAGGCGGAGCTTGAAGAGCGAAACGCGGCGCGACAGTCAGAGCTAGAGCTGAAGCGCGAAGAGCGCAAGCGAGACGAACTCAACGAGCGCGCGCAGCGCGACCGCGAGCGCTCGGAGATGGAAGGCCGTATCGCTGCGCAGATGGAGCGAAGCAACAACATTTCGGAAGGTCTGCAAGCCGCTATGGAATCTCTAAGGGCTTCCACTGAAGCGCTGCACGACGAAATCAGGGAATCGCGCGAGCACTCGCACGACATGGCAAACAAGGTCGATCACATCTATGACCGCGTAGACCTCATCTATGAAAAGGAGAGCTGAAATGATTAACTTCACCGCACGCATCAAGAACAAGACGTTTTGGCTGACGCTGATTCCCGCCGTCCTGCTGCTCGTGCAGGTGGTCGCCGCGCCGTTCGGCTACCAGTGGGACTTCGGCGTTTTGAACGAGCAGCTGGCCGCGATCATCAACGCACTTTTCGCCGTGCTTACGATTCTCGGCATCGTGACCGACCCGACCACGGCTGGCGTTGGCGATTCCGCGCAAGCGCTCACCTACACCGAGCCGAAGCGCGATGAGTAGGCTAAAGGCTGTCGCCTTCGTGCTTTCCGGCGCGCTCGCGTCAATGCTCTTCTGCGGCTGGCTCATAGTCGGCCATATCGAGAGCGACGCGGGCGCGCTTGCTGAAGCGCGCGAAGAGGGCTACGCGGCGGCTGAGGAAGACCGCCTAGCAATCGTTGTCGATAGGCCGATTGCCGAGGGTAACAGCATGCCGCTATGGCTTCAGACAGACCCGCAATGGGACTACATACCCTATGCAGGCGGCACCATCGGCGACCACGGATGCGGCCTTACGTGCGCCGCTATGGCTATCAAATACATGACGCTTCAGGACATTACGCCGCTCACGCTCGCATCGTTCGTGGGCGACACCTGCCTTACCGATGGCGTTAACGACCCCGGAAAGTTCTGCGCGTGGATTGCCGAGCATTACCCGGAATACGGCATCGAGAGCACGCCGATTTCTTACGATCTCGCGCCCGTCCTTCAGAACGTGTCTGACGGATGGCTTGCCTTCGCTGGCATGAGCGGCACGCTCGGCGATAGGGACTACGGCGGGCACGTCGTGCTGATCTGGCGCGCCGACGATGACGGCTACTGGATACGCGACCCGGCGAGCGCCGGGAACTCCGCGCGCGCCTTCACTCTCGAAGAGCTAGAGCAGGTCGATTTTCATTACTTCTACTGCATCAGAGGGGGCTTCTATGGCACTCAACGGCATTGACATTTCCAACTACCGGCGAGGGCTTGACCTCGCGAAGGTGCCTTGCGATTTCGTTATCTGCAAGGCGACCGAGGGAACCACCATTGTTCACAACACCTGCGACCCGTGGATTCAGCAGGCTATCAAGCTCGGCAAGCTCTGGGGCTTCTATCACTTCATGAACGGAGAAGACCCCATCGCTCAGGCTAAGCACTTCGTCGCAAGCTGCCGTAACTACTTCGGCAACGGCATTCCCGTTCTCGATTATGAGATGCACGGGCGCATCGGAACCGACAAGGCAAAGCAGTTCCTCGATTACGTCTACGATCAGACCGGCGTTCGCTGCATCGTCTACATGAGCCGTAGTGTTTGCACCGAAGAGGATTGGTCGAAGATTGCGCCGAATCACGCGCTCTGGGTTGCGCAGTACGCCAACAACAACCGAACCGGCTACCAGTCTTCGCCGTGGCTGCCCGATGGCGGCTTCGGCGCTTGGGGTAGCTGCGCAATCCACCAGTACACTTCGAATGGCCGTCTCGATGGATTCAACGCGCCGCTTGATCTCGATATCGCCTACATGACGCGCGAAGCGTGGGGCAAGTTCGCCAACCCGTCCGGCGCGGCAGCGCCCGACGTTCCGCCCGCAGAGGTCGCCGAGCCTTCGCCGGAAGGCACGACGCTTGATCTTGCAGCGGCGGTCATGCGCGGCGAGTATGGCGTTGACGATGAGCGCCGCGAAAAGCTCGGCGACCGTTACCAAGAGGTGCAAGACCTCATCAACTACATTGACGGCGCTTCCGCTTCTCAGCTCGCAGACGATGTGGAACGCGGAATGTTCGGCGTTGTTCCGACGCGCAGCGACGTTCTGGGCGACCGCTTCAGCGAGGTTCAGGCAATCGTCAACCAGAGGGCTGGCGTTGGCGCTGCGCGCGTCTACACCGTCAAGAGCGGCGACACGCTCAGCGAGATTGGTGCTTCGCTCGGCATCGACTGGCACACCATCGCAAGCAAGAACGGCATCGGGGCACCCTATACGATCTATCCCGGCCAGAAGCTTTCTTATTAGTGTTCAAGCGGGGTACCCTGACAAGGGGTGCCCCGCTTTCTGCCGTTATACGGGCTTACAGCAAGCCGCCCATCTGGTGTTTTGCAAACACCAGAAATGGCTATTTTTGGCACGTTCCAACGACAACAAACCAGTTTTTCGATACTCTAACTATGCAAGTATCAAGCTGGATAGCTGCGCGGTTGGCGGTGCTTGTGGAGTTCGCCGTTTTTCTCATAAGCTCCACCA
>OLQK01000657.1_pt1 | contig 32620 bp, 29 predicted proteins | sample 1672501 | NCBI WGS metagenome assembly OLQK01 (sample SAMEA3136693, study PRJEB25190) | human gut metagenome | biome: human gut; feature: human-associated habitat; material: faeces | place: Austria | collected 2013
AAACATAACCACATACTGTACAAACCCATTTCTTCATAATTATAATCTCCTTTTCTCGATATGATTTTATATTCGTGTTTCGTTTTATTTTTAAATAACAGTAATCATTACTGTTATCGTTATAATACACGATATCCACGCTTTTGTCAATCACTTTTTATCATTTTCTCAAAACTTTTTTATCATTCTGTCAGTTCAAACTTTCTCCGGTAATTTCGCTGCTCCAATTCATTTATCTCTCCAAAACTACTTTCAGCGCTGCGATTAATTTTTCATTATCCGCATGGCTTTTGACTGCAATCCTGAAATATCCCTCCGAAAGATTTCTGTAGTTGCTGCAGTCACGAATCAATATGCCTGCTGCAATCAAACGTTCCTTTAAGTCCCTATCTGCTTTCAGCAATATATAATTAGCCGCGCTTTTCCAATACTGTACCCTCAGTGTATCCAATGCCTGATACAAATATTCTTTTTCTTTTCTGATATACTGCACAGTTTCTTTGACAAAATCATCCTCTTTGAGGGCTGCTTTGCCTGCTGCACTTGCCAGAACTGACACATTCCATGGCGGCCCTGCCTGATACATCCGATCGATCAATTCTGTATCCGCTGTCAAACCAAATCCCAGACGGACACCAGCCATGGCATACATCTTTGTAAAAGCCTTCAATATCATTAAATTTGGATATTCCTTCAGCTTTTCAACTAGAGAATTTTCTTCTTCACGTCCTGTAAAATCCATGAAACACTCATCCAGAAACAACCGGATTTTATTGTCTTTGCAGCATTCAGCAATTGATGCTAAAATCTGTACCGGTATCAGAACCCCAGTCGGATTATTAGGATTGCACAAAAAAATAACCTCCGGCATTTCTCGTTCAATCAACGTCAAAATATCTTCTTTAATGCAAAAATCCTGGTGATTCAAAGAATACACCGCTGTTTCAGGTACGTCATACGATGCCCAAAGACTTTGCCAGGCTCCCTCATACTCCGCAAAGCAAGGTGCCGTCACCAGAATTTTCTTCGGTCTTACCGCATACACATACCGATAAATAACGTCCGCCGCTCCATTTCCGCAAATGATCTGACTGCTGTCTATATGATACTTCTCTCCGATGGCTTTTCGCAGGCTGTCGCTGTACATTTCCGGATAATGACCAATTTGCCCGATAGCATCAGCAATTGACCGATTCACTGATTCTGGGGCCCCAAGCGGATTAATATTCGCTGAAAAATCCAGAATATTATTGTATTGATAAATATCTCCGCCATGTATATTCTTCATCTGATTTCTCCTGTCTATTCAAAGTTTCTCTTCAATTCATCTGCTGCCTGAATGATCACCTGTCACTCGCATCCAAAATTCTCACTGCTACTTCAGTTACATAATCCTCTATTTCCTTGGCAATAAAATTGTCCACCACATACCGCTCAATATAAAACGACTCAGTCTTTAAGTGATGCTGTTCTTTATATTGCAGCAATCGCTCATATGTCTGTCCAATATTCATCCAATGCCCTACATGATAAGCAGTAATATACCTGCCTCCCGGCAGAATCTCATACTGACCTGTCGCAGGCCGCTCATCCACCAGCAGAATCGTGTTGTCATACTCTGTAAATTTCCCTTTTTGGACATTTTCGTCATATTGAATATAAGCTTCATCATAATCGCTCCGCATACCCGACTTCTTGAATTCCGCAATCAACTCGCTGGTTTTCCGATAGATGGATTTCTCCAGGCCATCCGCTACATGCCCATACAAATAGTATCTCTCGGGAAATGCCTGAATTGTCACTTCCGAAAAATCTGTTTTTTCTGCATCTGCAATTTTCTCCCGCCGCCTGGACAGCCATTGTTTCATCGCTTTTAGCTTTTCTATCTGCCTGTCAATCTGCTGCTCTCTCTCTGCAAAAACATGCATCACCCGCTCCGGGCTGCGATGCGCAAGCATATCTCTGATTTCTTTCAGAGGCATCCCCAGGTCCCGCAGCATCCGTATGGTATCAAATGTCTCCATCTGATAAATGGAATAATATCGATACCCGTTTTCCGATACCTTTTCAGGGCAAAATAAGCCAATGTCATCATAATGAAACAATGTATCCTTTGAAACACCCATGGCCGACGCAAACTCACCTGTTGTCATATATTCATGCCTGTCCATTTTATCCCTCCAAAAGCATTTCTGCCTTTTCACGCATCTAATTGTAAATATTTGTATTCCCTCTTGACTATAGGGTTACCCAATAGTATATTCTATCAAATGTTGATAAAAGTTACACTATCTTTTGAAAGGATTTTATTTATGAGTCACTCAATTAACGGCCATTTTACACCGGCCTCTCTTTTAAAATTTGCCGCACCTTCCATCATTATGATGATGTTTATGTCGTTATATACGATTATCGACGGTATTTTTATTTCACGTTTTGTCGGCAGCAATGCTCTGTCCTCTTTAAACATTGTTTATCCAATCATTAATATTGTTTTTGCCATTGGCACCATGCTGGGCACCGGTGGCAATGCCATTATCAGCCGTTACATGGGGGAGGGCAAAGATAAAGAAGCCAAGGAATGTATGACCCAGTTTGTGGTCATCAGTCTGCTCATCAGTGTTGTCATTCTTGTGCTGACCCATATGAATCTGACTTCTATTTCCAGAATCCTGGGAGCCAGCGATCTTCTGCTGGCTGACTGCGACAGTTACCTTTCTGTCGTCGTCAGCTTTGCACCGGCAGCCATCCTGCAATGTCTGTTTCAGTCTTATTTTGTTACTGCAGGCCGACCAAACCTTGGCCTTGTTCTGACGATGATCGCAGGTATCCTGAATGCCGTTTTGGACTATGTTTTTATCGTTGTTTGCCAGATGGGCATCAGCGGAGCTGCCCTTGCCACAGGTATCGGTCAATCCATTCCGGCTATCGCCGGCCTGCTGTTTTTTACATTTTCGAAAGGTTCTCTGCATTTCACCCATTTCAGACTCCATCTCAGGGAGCTTGGACAGGCCTGTTATAATGGTTCCTCTGAAATGATCTCACAGCTGTCCAATGCCATCGTTACATTTCTGTTCAATATTGTCATGATGCGTCTGGCCGGCGAACAGGGTGTCGCTGCCATCACGATTTTACTGTACGGACAGTTCCTGTTCAATGCCTTTTATCTTGGATTTTCCATCGGCATCGGACCGATCGTCGGTTTCCAGTACGGCGCAGGCAACAAAAAAGAACTGAAAAATATCCATCGTATTGCTTTCCTCTTTGTGGGTATTTCCTCAGTTCTTCTGACGATCGCTGCCGTTACATTATCCACACCAATTGTTTCCGTCTTTACACATGATGCGGATACTTTCCGGCTGGCTGCTCCGGGATTTAAAATTTTTGCCATTAACTTCCTGTTCAGCGGTTTAAACATTACTTCCTCCGGATTTTTCACCGCCTTATCCAACGGTCTGATTTCCGCAATGATTTCCTTCTGCCGAACACTTGTATTTATTGTATTGAGCTTGTTGATTTTGCCGACTTTCCTTGACTTAACCGGCGCATGGATTGCCATTCCGGTGGCAGAGTTTCTGACACTGCTCCTGTCGACGGTCATGCATATACGGTATTTCTTCCGGCCGGGAAAACAGAATTACTTTATTTGACGCTGTGAAAACAATGCTGCGAAATCCCTAGTCTACGAAAGGTGCAGCAAAAGCCCTATTCAAAGCAGGCACGCTCGCGCTGCACCTTTTCGAATTTTATGCTTTCGCAGCTGTTTATTTAGACTTCATTCAAATGTCACAGCTTTTAATAAATAAAAATAAACGACACTATTTTTCATCCGTAAGAAATATCTTATGATTTTATTTTTATCAACTATGTAGAATACAGATTTATACTGCTTTCCTGCATTCTCTGCTATTAACCAGTTGTATAAGGCCATTCATAGCCTTATCGAACAGTACAGTGTAAACAGAACCAAAGACATTGGCGCCGATTCGGAGAGCGACCGCTCCTGCCGCACCAAAAAGGCCTGAAGCGATGGAGAGGGCGCCGAAGGTATTGAATACTGTCTGCCATGCGTACCCTGCAGAGTAACCAACACCAATTCCGCCAATGATGCCGATATAAGGATACATGGATGGCGGAAGTATGTAATACAATACAAGGAAAATCAGACAGCCGACGATGTTATACGGACCTCGCTTTTTGGCACGTTCGACAATATCCGACGAAAACGGCAGACAGACGGACATGCATGCAATGCCGGCCCACATGGCTCTCGGCAGCCCCAGCAATGAGAAAATCAGCAACGCTGTTGAAACCACCAGTGTCAGTTTGATGTACCACCAGTTTCTGGCCGAACGAATATTGAATTCTCTGAAAATATCCAGAAAATGTCTTCTGTAAGGACGCTTGCGCTGATTCTTATAAAAAACAGCCATACAGATCAGCATCCCCACCAACAGACTGATAACACGCAGATAATAGGATCTGCCGGTGACATCATATCCCTGAAGCAATAAATATCCCAGCACAAATGTGGAATGATTGTACATAATGACATTGTGGCAGCCAAGCAGCATTAATGTAAAAATACAGCCAATATTAATAACAAAGGCCGCCCATGGTGAGACCATATTGGAGACCCTCGGTCCGACGATCAAAATAGCAAAAATACCGACAATACACAGCAGACCATGATGCGTCCGAATACCAAAATCCGCCTGGCGAAGCACCAGAAGTGCTAACAGAAAAACAACCCCGGCTACGCTATTGTCCGATCCGAAGATCATGCTGTATAAGGTTACCAGTGCAAAACAGAATGTCATGACCAGATAGACTTTAAAATTATAAATCAAAATATGTCTGCGTTTTTCCTTCTTATCTGTTGTGTTTTTAATTAATTGTTTGGAACCCGCGGAACTCAACTGCAATTCCTGATAAAATGTCATTAATCTTTCATCCTTTCATTAATCATATTCTTTTGCTTCATTTTTCTATTTCAGTCTGTGCGACTATTGACGCTTCTTATCTATTTGCTATTCGCGTTACTCAAAATCGTATTGGCCGTTTCAATGAGTCTGAATAATTTCTCAAAATCATCTGACGTCATCTGTTCCCTTAATGTGTACAATGGATCAAGGTAATAATAATACATCCGGTCTACTTCTTCTTTGCCATCATCTGTTACACGAATACCATAACTTCTCCGGTCGTTCAATGTTCTTTCTTTAATAATCAGTGCTTTCTTCTCAAGACTATCGATTAAACGACTGATAATCGTCTTACTGACTCCCATATCCGTTGCCAGCTGTCCCGGTGTCATCATACCGCCTGACAAAGCCACTCGAAACAATAAATCCACCTCCTGTGCAGATGCCAGATCCCCTTTACTGCTCTTTCGAATAGCCATGCTGCCAAAATGCCGCAATTCTCCCTGTTTTCTAATCATCTCTCGCCAATATTTGTCCTTTTCTGTATTTCTCATTTCCTATATCCTGTTCAATCTTTATTGATGCAGCATCTTTTTGATACACCAACTGATCCTTCATACCATTCATCAGAAGTTTTGTATCTTCATATCGGAGTACTCATGCCATCCATTTAGTTCACAATGTAAACTATCTAATCTGTAAAATATCATACTGCAAATTTGTTTCTTCGTCAAGCAGAAAATGGATGAACCCTGCATCATCATGCCACAGGTTTCATCCATTTTTAATCCGTGCTACATCTCTGTTTATTTTTACTCCTTTTAATGTTGTGCCAGATAACTCTTTCCGGCTTCATCTGTTTCCAGGATAGCGTTTTTAAATTTTTCCTCTGATGCACCGCCCGGTACGAACTGCCACTCGATCACGCTGGATGCTTTCTTCACAATCTTATCCACATCTTCCGTTGTCAAATCCATTTCTTCCAGTGTAACCGGCAATCTCATATCTGCATTAAAGGCCATAATTTTATCACGTTCTCTAATCTGTCCATCATAGGTCAGCAGACACAGCACACCAAAGGAAACGATCTCCCCGTGCAGATGTTTCTCCGCTGCCGGTATCGTAGATACGCCATAATAAACACAATGAGCAAGTGTACTGTTGTAATAATAATCATCCTTCGGATCCGGCTGTGCTTCATGGGTTTCAAAATTTGACACAATACCTGTTGAAATGATAATATCCAATGCAACCTGTTCCAGTGCAAAAGATGGTTTTCTCTGTCGGCAATCTTCCAATGCCTGTTTGCCGTACGTCAGCAGAGGTTCTGTACAAATGGTTGAAATACAATGTCCCATCAATGGTGTATGATACATCGGCTTATCACGGGTTACAAAAAGAACTTCGTATTCTTTTGAAAGGGCATCACCAATTCCTGCCCAAAACAACTCTGCAGGTGAATCTGAAATGACTTTTGTATTAATAAAAGTATGATAAGCCGGCGTCTTCATATAATAATACTCTTTAAAAGATGCATCCTGATTGTATACAACCGCAATAGCTGTACATGCGGCACAGTTAGAGGCCAGTGTCGGAAAGGTAAAAAACGGTTTATCCAACATATCCGCCAAAATCTTAACTGTATCACAGGCACGTCCGCCGCCGATACCAAACAGCATATCTGCATTTATTACTTCCGGGTGCTTCTTCAGTATTTCAACATTTTCATAATTCGAATCGCCGCCATACCAGATAAAATCAGTAATTTCAAAATCAGTGCCTTCCAAAGCCTTTAATAATTCCGGCTTCGCTTTAGACATCGCCGTCTTTCCTCCGATAGCAACTGCCTTTTTACCATACTTTCGTGTTACATAAGGAATCTCTTTATAACATTCCTCCCCTACGCTATAACTTGGCAAAAATATACTATAATTTGACATTCTGATCACCCTTTCCATTTCATGTCATTCATTCTGTTTTTCGAATATTGATTATGTTATTGTCTGTACTATATATTAATCCTGATTTTTTTCAAAATCAAGCATTAAAAATGTCAGAAGCACATCTCTACTTCTGACATTTCAATTCTTTTCAATTTAACGCATCATACCCGCATTCCCTTGTTCGGATCTTCATGGCAGAACGAATTTCATAGCTGAAAATCTTGCCGTCACCGACTTCGCCTGTGAAAGCGGCTTTCTGAATCGCAGCAATGGTTTTCTGCTCCCATTCTTCTGAGGATACGACAATTTCAAACTTAATTTTCGGTAGCATCATCACATCTACTTCCGTACCACGCACGCGCTTTTTGTAACCACGCTGTGCCCCGCACCCCATGACCTGTGAAACGGTTACCGTCTTTACCAAATATTAACTTTGCTGGGCATTATCCGATGCAAATGACTTAAATACTTTACAAAAATCCTATTTCTCCGCTTTCTTTTTCTCATACTGTCCCAGTGCCTGAAATGCCTCCTTCGACAACGGATATAGGATTGAAATATTAAACAATGTCATCAGGCCGATGCCCACATCACCCAGATCCCATACAAATGTATAGGCGGCAATACCGCCGATGAACAGCATAACCAGCGCCAATACTTTATAGGCCATCTGCCAGCACCATTTATCACCAAAAAGGTACGCCACATTAGATCGGGCATAAAAAAGAATACCGAGAAATGTTGAAAAACTGAACATAGCTAATGTGACTGCAATAAAAATCACGCCAAATCGCCCCAGATGAAATTCCATGGCCGTCTGCAAAAGTGCCATACCTGACAGACCATCTGTCACTTCCTGCGGTACAAGCAGCATAATAAATGCGGTGCAGCTGCAAATCACAATGGTATCGATAAAGACGCCAAGAGACTGAACTAGTCCCATGGTCACCGGTGTCTTTCCCTCTGCAGCAGCTGCCGCACAAGGTGCAGAACCCGAACCGGCCTCATTGGAAAACAAGCCGCGTTTTACACCATTCATCAAAATAGCGCCAAAACTTCCGCCGGCAAACTGCCGGATGCCGAAAGCTTCTTCAAAAATACGCTGAAAAACCCCCGGCAATGCCGTTATATTCATTCCGATGATAATCAATGTGATCACAAAATATAAAACGGCCATCACCGGTACCAATACATCCAGCACCTTGACCGTCGCATTTTTCCTGAGCACGATCACCGCCGCCAAAATTACCAGTGCAATCGTTGTATAAAGCGGCGGAATGTTAAAGGCATTGTTAAATGATTCCGAAACCGAATTACTGATAACCTGACTGATACCGCACCAGCAGATCAGACCCGAAATGGCAAATAATACCGCCGGCAGAACATACCTTTTCTTCCTGCCTTCTTTGCGCTCGAAAAAGCGGTGAATATAATAAGCCGGTCCACCGCGATAGCCGCCGTAGAGCGGGTCTTTTTCTTTATAAAGCTGTGCCAGTGTAGCCTCAATAAAAGCTGTGGCTGAACCCAAAACCGCCATGATCCACATCCAGAAAACGGCGCCCGCACCACCGGCAGAAATAGCCGCTACAACACCCACAAGATTCCCCATACCGACACGGGTGGCCGTGGATACAATCAAAGTCTGAAAAGGTGACAGACCATTTTCCCCGCTCTTTTGTTCCGTCAGAGCACGCACCATATCCGGGAACAGGCGAACCTGCATAAAACGCGTACGAATCGTAAAATAAACCGCCGCTGGCACAAGAAATATAATCAACAGTGAAATGCCGATAGAACCGCCGACCGGCAGCGGAATTTGAAATAAGTCGCCCCACAGAAAATTGTAGGTGGCTTCAATAAGCTGTACAATAAACATTCTAAATTTCCTTCCCTAAATAGCAAAACGCCATAGTTATTAAAAGTTGTGCTTTATCACTTTCACCTTTAACAGTATACAGTAAAAAAGTTAAAAGCTCAATATAAACTTCTCTTTTATGTTTTATCTGAATCTAATTCATGTTACAATAAAATTCATGTACCAGACACATGTGTCTGCTTCCGAAATACAGCATCTCTCACTTTGTGTCGTGTTTCCGGCAGATATTTTATTTTACCCTGTCATCAAGGAGGTTACAGTGTGAATCAACAAAAAATTGGAAGTTTCATCAGAGAACTTCGAAAGGAACAAGGTATCACTCAGGAACAGCTTGCCGAACAATTCAATATCTCCGCCAGAACGATTTCCCGTTGGGAAACCGGGCATAACATGCCAGATATCAGTCTGCTTGTGGAAATTTCAGAATTTTTCGATGTAAGTATTCCTGAAATCATCAATGGTGAAAGGAAAAGTGAGAATATGAACGAAGAAGTCAAAGAAGTCGCTGAAAAATTATCAGATTATGCAGGTGAAGAAAAAATCAATATGATCAAGAATGTCAGGAATTTAAGTATTACAGGTGTCTGCGCGCTCATTCTCTGTTATATTCTTGAAGCTGCCGGCGTATCCGGACAAAATAGCTTCTTTGAAAAACTGTATTTGTATTGCGAAACTTTAGTGCCGGTAACGATTACTATGATTGTTTTTTATTCAACAGGTTTGATTAATAAACTCCATCGAAAAAACAGATCGTCTGTACTTGATAATTTTCCTAAAGCAATCCGAATTATCATTACTGCCGTCCTGGCATTTGCCGTGGCAGCGCTTCTTAAACTATTTCTGTCAAATGTTCTGGGATTATAGACTATCTCATAGGTACAAAACAAGCGGCCGTGAGTTTTCTGCTCACGGCCGCTTTATATAATCTCTCTCTTAAATTCTGTTTTAGTTCACTCTCTCATACAGCACCATCATCCGATGTATCTTCTGTGCCAGTTCTTCTGTGAACACTCCCGGCAATGCCCGCCACTGCCAGTTCCGCCCCACAGTGGACGGCTCGTTCATTCTGGCTTCGCTGCCAAGTCCCAGAAGATCCTGCGCCTGCACGATGGCTGTGTCTGCCACACTGCCCCACAAAGCCCGCATCATACCCCAGTGATAGCCTTCCTCTTTTGTCAATCGGAAGTATTCTCTGGCCCATTCTGTATCAACAGGATCCGCGGATGCAAACCAGCCTTGAATGGTATCATTGTCATGGGTTCCTGTATAAGCCACACAGTCCCTGATAAAGTTATGCGGCTGATAGCCGTTGCCATTGGTATCCCTGCTGTCAAAGCCCAATTCAAAAACTTTCATGCCAGGAAATCCACTGTCAGCCAAAAGTTTCTTGACAGAGTCTGTCAGAAAGCCTAAATCTTCGGCAATAATCGGTTGTTTACCAATCTTGGCTTCCACCGCATTGAAAAGTTTCATGCCCGGCCCCTGCTTCCAGTAACCGTCTTTGGCTGTCTCAGCGCCATACGGAATTGCAAAATAAGAATCAAACCCTCGGAAATGGTCGATTCTCAGTACATCATAAATATGACAGAAATAATCGATTCTTCCAACCCACCATGCATAATCATCTTCTGCCATCTTGTCCCAGTCAAAGAGCGGATTGCCCCACAACTGTCCTGTGGCAGAAAAGCCATCCGGCGGACAACCAGAAACTTCCTTCGGCATCAGATTCTCATCCAGCTGGAAAAGTTCCGGATGGGCCCAGACATCCACGCTGTCCTGGGAAACATAAATCGGCAGATCACCGATAAAATCAATGCCTTTGTCATTGACATACTGCTTCAGACTCTTCCACTGACGGAAGAAGAAATACTGCAGCACTTTCCAGAAAGTAATCTGTTCAGCCATTGTTTCGCGTACTTTATCAATGGCCGAATGATCGCGTCTTTTCAGTTCATCCTCCCACTGCCACCATGAACAGCCGCCATGGGTATCCTTCAATGTCATAAACAGTGCATAATCTTCCAGCCAGAAAGCCTGCAGCTCGCAAAATGTCTCAAAATCTTCCGGTTCATTTTCCAAAAAACGTTTTGCGGCCAATTTTAAAACCGGATAGCGTTGTTCATAAAGTCTTCCATAATCAATTCGTGATACATCATCACCCCAATTAACAGATACATATTCTTTTTTATCCAAAAGTCCTTCAGACGCCAGCAAATCCAAATCAATGAAATAAGGATTGCCTGCAAATGTAGAAAAGGACTGATACGGCGAATCACCGTAACTGGTCGGACAGATTGGCAGAAGCTGCCAATACTGCTGTCCTGCATCGCTGAGGAAATCAGCAAACTTTCTTGCCGCTGCCCCCATCGTTCCAACGCCGTATTCAGACGGCAGAGACGCCAGGTGCATCAAAATACCGCTTTTCCTCACTTTTTCTCATCTCCTTTATTCTGTACTGACAGAGCGCAGGTACTTTCACCCCTTATAAAAAGTGACAGAATTCTCTCATACGTCACCGGAAGCTCCTCCCGGATATTGCCAAGCAGTATCTCCAGACTACGTCTGGCAATAATCTCACTATCCTGCTTGATGGTCGTCAATCTCGGACACATATACTGACTGAGTACAATACCATCAAAGCCAATCACCGAAATATCTTCCGGTACCCGAAGGCCCCGGTCTTTGATGGCCCGAATGGCCCCAATCGCCATCACATCTGACATAGCAAAAACGGCTGTCACCTCAGGCATCTTGTTCAGAATTCTCAGCATGCCATGATAACCATCTTCCATAGAGAATCTGGCACCTTCATACTGTCGGCTCCTGTCAAAATTCCGTCCACGGAGTTCAAATGCTCTCCGACAGCCCATATATCTGGACCTTGCTGCGTAAGAATTCTCCAATTTGCCGCCTAATACCCCGATTTCTCTGTGTCCCAGCGTGAACAGATACTCTATCGCCGTCTGTGCCGCGCCTTCATCATCCGTACTGACGCTTGAAAGATTCTCAAGTTCCATCCCCTCTGCCGAGTTCGTAACCAGCAACCCCGGAATGCCGGCATCCCCAAAACGACCGCGATAATACTCTAAATCGCTGCCTAGAAAAAGAATGCCCATGGGCTGCCGTTCACGACAAATCTGCAGTGCCTGTTCAACTTCATTCTCATCCTCATCAATATAGTAGATCAGACAGACATAGCCACGCTCTTTGATCAATCCCTGAAGTTTTTCAACAATCGTTGCAAAAAGCATGTTATTATTACCTTTGACAATCACTGCAATACCACTGTTAGACTGCTGTTTCAGATGCTTCGCATTATTGTTCAGTTTAAAATGATTTTTTTTGACAACGGCCATGACCTTTTTCCTGGCCTTGTCAGAAACATCCGGATGATTATTCAGTACCCTTGAGACTGTACCTACGGAATATCCGGCTTCCTTTGCAATGTCTTTTATTGTCACAGTTTTTACCTCTCTCTTCAGGTGTCAGATTCAATATCTGTCTGCGAATCCTGATACAGAATGTCAGTCTGCTTCGCAGACACATTTCTCAGCAGGATTTCCGCATACAATTCTAACCCTTAACAGCACCGGCTGCAACACCCTCGATAATATATTTCTGGCAGGCAAGATAAAAGATAATAACAGGAATAACCGCCATAATCAGCGCCGCCATGATCGCGCCCATATCTACTCGTCCATAACTTCCCTTCATATACTGGATTGCGATGGAAATCGTCTTATATTTATTAATATCCAAAACAAGATATGGCAGCAGGAAGTCATTCCAGATCCACATTGTCTCAAGAATACCAACTGAAATATAAGTTGGCTGCATGATCGGTAATACAACTGAGAAGAATGTACGCACCGGATTGCATCCGTCAATCATAGCCGCTTCTTCTATTTCAATAGGAATGGATTTAACAAAACCGCAGAACATAAAGACGGCCAACCCGGCACCAAATCCCAGATAAATAATAATGATGCCCCAAGGTGTATTTAATTTGAGACGGTCTGCGATCAATGACAATGTAAACATAACCATCTGAAATGGTACAACCATTGAGAAAACACATAATAAATAAAATGCATTGGTAAACTTATTCTTCACTCGGGTAATTGCCCATGCGCACATAGAAGTACAGATCAGAATAACGATAACAGAACCCACAGTAATAAATACTGTCCATCCTACAGCCTTCAGCAGGCCATACTGATCCAACGCAGTTGTATAGTTGTCCAGACCAATGAAATTCTTCGCTGACGGAAGCTTGAACGGTTCCAGATTGATAAATGATTTCTTCTTAAATGAGTTAAGTAATACAATAATAATCGGTGCAATATAAATGAGACCCAATATGGTAAAAAAGATTGTACCGATCCAGCTCAATGTCTTTTTGTTCTTCATTTACTGCTGCACCTCCTTCGAACGTGTTGCTCTCAGCTGAATAAGACCAATAGCCACAACGATGACAAAGAAAATAACCGCTTTGGCCTGCCCAACACCTTCCCATCCTGAACGGCCATAGAATGTGTTGTAAATATTCAGCGCCATCATTTCAGATAATTTGGACGGCTCACCAGCTGTCAATGACAGGTTCTGGTCGAAAAGCTTAAATCCGTTGGTAATGGATAAGAATGTACAAATCGTAATAGACGGCATCATCATCGGAATGGTAACTTTCCATAAGCACTGCCAGCTGTTGGCACCGTCAATCTGTGCTGCTTCCATAACTTCTCCAGGAATAGACTGAAGTCCGGCAATATAGATGATCATCATATAACCAATCTGCTGCCATGATACCAGAATGATCAGTCCCCAGAAGCCCAGCCACTGGTTCAATGCCAGCGCTGTGGAATATTTTGCAAGAATACCGTTAAAAATCAGCTGCCATATATATCCAAGAACAATACCACCGATCAGGTTCGGCATAAAGAAAATCGTCCTGAAGATGTTTGTTCCTCTCATTTTCCTCGTCAGAGCCAGCGCCAATGCAAAGGCGCAGACATTAATCACTATCAGTGATACAATCGCAAAAAGTGCCGTATACCAAAACGAATGTCTGAAAATTGTATCCTGAAATGCTTTTACATAATTGCTGATACCTACAAATTTCGCATCTTTGACTGTCGTGAATTCACAAAAGGACAGTCCAACACCCATAATAAACGGTGCGATAAAACCTATGATAAATGCAGCCAGAGTCGGTAAAACGAATATTGGAAGATAACGTTTAATGGCCTTTTCCACAAAATCAACCTCCCTCTTAAGTTGATAAAAGTGCGAGTCCAAATATGCCTGGCAGATTCTACCCGCATAAAAAACCAGTGGGCGGGCAAGGGATGCCCGCCCACTGTCTTTTAATCTACAGTTACGATATAAAACCGTTTGCGTTCCTGATTATTTGGAAGCTGCTGCTTCTTTAGCCCATCCGTCTACGAATGCACTTACAACTGCTGCCCAGTTATCATCTGTCTGGTCTGCTGCGTATGTTGTCAGAGCAGAACCAACACCGTTCTTCCATTCTTCTGAAGGCATTGTGGAGAATGTCCATGCAACTGGTGTATAGCCATCAGCTACATACTGGTTAGCGATGTTAACCAGAGGATTGGATGATTCAAGGTTGCCTTTGAAAGGAATAACAAAGCCCATGCCTGCGTCACCGGATGGCATTGCACCTTCGCCGCCGCACATAGCTTTTGTACCAACTTCAGATGTTACACACCAGTACATGAAATCAAGTGTAGCCTGGATATCTGCTTCGCTTGCTTTGTTGTTAACACACCAGTAGTTCTCTGTACCTGTACAAAGGCCCTGTTTGTCTTCACCTTCAGCACCGATGTAGATTGGCAGCATGCCAAGGTTGTCATCACCGAGTTCTGCAACATCGTTGTATGCCCATGTACCATTCTGATAGAATACAGCCTGTTCTGTTACGAATTCAGCAACTGCATCATCACCTGTCTTTGTGGAAAGAAGGGACGGATCACATGTTGCGTTGTTGATGTAAAGATCCCAGATATTTCTATAGTTGTCAAGGTATGTACCTTTGATGGCATCTGTTGTATTGATGTCGTCTGCTTTGTATTCATAGTAGATTGGAAGATTCGCAAGATGTGTCTTGAATCTCCAGTCAGAAGAGCCATCCATACCTGCGGATGTAAAGGCTGAGAAGCCAAGCTCATCCTTACGTGCTGTGATGTCTTCAGCAACTTTCTTCAGATCATCAAAGCTCTTGATATCATCCTGTGTATAACCTGCTTTTTCAAGAAGGGCTTTGTTGTAAATGATGCCGTATGTCTCGATAACATAGCCGATACCTGCCATAGAATCGCCATCCATCAGAGCAAATTCATCATTTGTCAGTTCACCTGCGATCTTAGAATCCTTCAGATCGTAGCAGTAATCTTTCCAAGAAGCCAGACCAACAGGACCATTTACCTGGAATAATGTTGGTGCATCTGTCTTAGCCATCTCTGACTTCAGTGTTGTCTCATAATTACCTGATGCAGCTGTTAAAACTGTTACAGGAACACCAGTCTCTTCTGTGTACAGCTTAGCCAGTTCCTGCCACTGTGCATCCTGTTCAGGCTTAAAGTTCAGATAATAAACCTTGCCGTCGCCTGCTGCTGTGCTTTCTTTCGCTGCCTCTGTTGCTGCCTCTGTTGCTGCCTCTGTTGCTGCCTCAGAACCTGCAGGAGCCTGTGTCTCTTTTGTTGAAGAGCTGCCACAGCCTGCAAGCATGGAAACACTGAGTGCGCCAACCATGGCCAGAGCTAATAAACTTCTTTTTTTCATTATGATTCCTCCTCGTTTTAAAGATAAAACCTTCCCGGAAACGTTTCTGGAAACGTTTCTGGAAACGTTTCCAACTCTGTAATTACATCATATACCACTTCAACAAAAAAAGCAAGAGAATTCTCTTGCTTTTTTGTCAAATTGTTAGTTATTCATATTTTAAGTCTCTGTTTTTGTGCAGTTTGACATGAGTTTCCCCTGTATTTTCCAATTGAATCATATACTTCGTCCTGTTTACGACTATATAAGACACCACCTGAACTACTCTTGTGATTGACCCCAACATCTTATGATTGCATTCCGAGACACCGTGCCATATCTGCTTCCGGTGTTGTCACCGCACTGATATTGTAGGTATCCACCAGAATCTTTAGTACATTTGGTGAGATAAATGCCGGCAGTGTCGGTCCGAGAAGAATATTCTTGATGCCGAGATGCAGCAGCGTCAGCAGGATGCAGACCGCTTTCTGCTCATACCAGGACAGTACCATGGACAACGGCAGATCATTGACACCACAGCCAAAGGCATTGGCCAGCGCCACTGCCACCTGGATCGCGCCATAAGCATCATTACATTGTCCCATATCCATAAGGCGAGGCAGACCGCCAATGGTTCCCAGATCCAAATCGTTAAAACGGTACTTACCACAGGCTAATGTCAGTACAATGCTATCCTTTGGTGTCTGCTTCACAAAATCCGTGAAATAATTTCTGCCCGGTCTTGCACCGTCACAGCCGCCCACCAGGAAGAAATGACGGATATCTCCGGCTTTAACCGCTTCAACCACTTTATCAGCCACTGACAGAATTGTGCCGTGACCAAAACCGGTTGTCACTTCATGCCCGCCGTTGATGCCGGTAAAATGCTGATCTTCCTTATAACCACCAAGTTCCAACGCTTTCTCGATCACCGGTGAGAAATCTTTTTCATCGCCGATATGCACGATTTCCGGATAAGACACCATCTCTGTAGTAAATACTCTGTCTGCATAACTTGCTTTTGGCGGCATCAGACAGTTGGTTGTAAACAGAACCGGCGCTGGCATATTGGCAAATTCTTTCTGCTGGTTCTGCCATGCGGTACCGAAATTGCCTTTAAGATGCGGATATTTTTTCAACTCAGGATAAGCATGAGCCGGAAGCATCTCGCCATGGGTGTAAATATTGATACCCTTATCCTTTGTCTGCTCCAAAAGCTGTTTGAGATCATACAGATCATGACCTGTCACAACAATAAACGGGCCTTTTTCTACAGTTAAAGGAACGGTTGTCGGCTCCGGCGTCCCGTAAGTCTCTGTATTGGCCTTATCCAAGAGTGCCATACACTTCAGATTCACTTCTCCCACTTCCATAACTACCGGCAAAAGTTCATCCACTTTCCAGTTTTCACCGATGACAAAAAGAGCCTTATAGAAAAATTGATTAACATCTTTGTCAGTGTATCCAAGCACAGCAGCATGATAAGCATAGGCTGCCATACCTCGGATACCAAAAAGAATCAGTGATTTTAATGAACGAATATCCTCATCTGCTTCCCAGATGCCTTTCATATCATAATCTTCTGTTCTGCCGCATGGAGAACCGCATGATTCACAGTCCGGCACCAGTTTGTGCTTCTCCTCATGCACACGATTGATCAGAGCGTTAATGGTTTCATTATTAAAATTCACATTTGTGACGGTTGTAAATAATCCCTCGATAATGACTTTATCAGTGGAAGGTCCCGGTACATTTCCCTCTGCCGCACGGGCAAGACCGATGAGTGCCCCTGTCAGTTGATCCTGAAGCTGTGCCGTATCCGCCTGCTTGCCACAGACACCTGCTCTGCCTGTACATCCGCCGCATCCGGCTGTCTGCTCACACTGAAAACAAAACATATTATTTTCCATTGGAATACCTCCTTGACTTTATGCACCTATCATAGTATACTTTGCCCAAAAGTTACGTTGTTATTCCAACAAAAGGAGCTCTTTTATGAGAGAATATTTTCCAGTGATAAAAAAATCAGCACTTTTTCAAGGTATCTCTGAGGATGATTTAGATGGCATGCTGACCTGTCTCGGAGCACGGACTGCTTCCTATTCAAAGAACCAGCCGATTTTCTGGGAAGGGGAACCGGCAAGTCTTATTGGTGTTGTATTAACCGGCAAAGTCCAGATTGCCAAAGATGATTTTTTCGGCAACCGCAATATCATTTCCATGATGGAGCCGTCACAGCTCTTTGGCGAAGCTTTTGCCTGCGCCGGCATAGAAAAACTGCCGGTCACTGCAACCGCAGTGACCGACAGTGAGATTCTTCTGCTGGACTGCCGCCGTGTCATCACCACCTGCGGCAATTCCTGTGAATTTCATAATCGGATTATCGCCAACCTTTTGCGTATTGTTGCCGCCAAAAACATTATGCTGAATCAGAAGATTGAACTGACTTCCAAACGGACCACCAAGGAAAAGCTGATGGCTTATCTGCTGATGCAAGCCAAACAAAATAAAAGCCGAATTTTTGCGATTCCTTATGACCGCCAGGAGTTGGCGGATTATCTCGGTGTCGAGCGCAGTGCTATGTCCGCAGAACTCAGCAAATTGCGCCGGGAAGGCCGGATAGATTATCATAAGAACCAATTTAAAATATTAGAATAGCTTTACTTTTTTATCTCGTCTGTTTCTACAATAAAACGTACACTTCCGGTTTTTCCTTTTTCAAGACCGGAGAAGTTGTTGTACTGCTCATCTGCTTTTTTCAGAGCACGGACACGGGTGATGATATTTTCCAGGTCATCCCCTGCCAGTTTTTTCAGTTCCTGAATGCCCTCTTTGTCAAATTCTTTCATGCCGTCACTGAGGGCATCTGTTCCCTCTGACAGGCCATCAAATCCTTTAGAGATAACATTTCCAGCTGTGATAAGCTGTCCCGTACCGTCATTTAATGCCACCGCTCCCTGATAAAGCTGCTCAATACCATCGTTCAAAGCCTGCACGCCTTCGGTAAGCTGACCGCTGCCGGAGGCCAGGCTGCTGACACCGGATTTTAACTGTTCCAGTGTACCTGAGAGTCCGGACATCTGTGTGCCAAGATTCGACAAGGCTTCTGAATACTGTCCCAGTACCTGCAGCTGTTTCTGCATATCTTCAACCAATACGGTAATTGTATCTGTACCCAGTGAAACCTCCGGAATTTCAAGGTCCGGCATATCTTTCAGCGCATCTTTTGCCTCGGCAATCTTTCCTGAAGCCGTATCCGTTGTATCGGAAATTGAAATACTGTCTTTCACTTTTGACTGAATCTCAGCTTTCTGATCATCTGTCAAATCTGTACCCGCAAGAGCCTCTTTCACAGCCTTTGATGCCTGCTCTTTTGCTTCTGATTCTGCCGTTTTCTCTGCCTCGCTCAAATCCACTGCATCCAGTGCACCTTTTGCCTCGGAAGTCTTTTTCTGAACAGATTCCTTATAAGATTTTGCATCATTGGCAAAGGTTTTCACATCATTTAACGTTGACTGCATGACTGTCAGCGCTTCTTTTAATTTTGCTGTATCCTGTGCCAGTGCTGCTGCGGCTGCTGACATCGGCTGCATATCCACAGACTGTCCATCCAGATTCACTGTTGCCAATGACTGATTCAATGTTTCAAGTCCCTGCTGCAGGCCTTTGGCACCTTCAAGAAGTGCGCCTTTCTGGTCATTGACGGTTTTCAGCCCTTTCATTAAACCTGCGGAACCTTCATCCATTGCAGATACCCCTGTCAGATACTGTCCAAAATAGTCACCCAATTCATCCGCACCATCTGCCAGCTCTGCAGCGCCGTCCACCAGTTTGTCTGAAGCCTCTGATAAATCATCCATGGCATCAATCAGGTCATCTACATCTTTCAGGTCATCCGTATCCATATTGCCGAACATACCGTTGGAGATAATGGTTGCTGTGAAATCCAGTGAAAAATCTGTCACATCCGCTGTCAGTTCCACATATTCCGGAATATCAACACCTTCTGTGGCTTCATAATTCTTCAACTGCAGACTGTCGGAAAGTCCCGGCATGGCATAACCAATTACAATGTTCTGGTCATCCATTTCCACGGTTTTGCCGTTGGTCACTTCAATATTACTGAAGTTATCCGATGACAGGAACATGGCTGAGCACACAACAAAAGGTGTGGATACCTCAACTGTCTTTCCATTTACTTCTACTTTCTGAGAATACTTGTTGGTATAATCAAAACGGATTCTGACTTTGCCGCTTTGTCCTTTTAATTCATCCGCAGTCACCTGTTTGTCATTCAGATAATAAGTAATCTTGACATCCACCGGCAGAGCATCTGTAGAAGTACCTTTATATTGAATGTCCTCACCATGATTTTCCCATATAACCACGTTGCTGCCCTTCTCTGTAAATTCTTCGTCGCCTTCTGTGTTCTTAATGTCAGAAAGTGTCGAATAATCTGTGATTTCTCCCTCTCCTTCATTTTTCAGCACTGCCTCCACAGACACATCATAAATTTTGCCGGATGAATCTGCCTTGGCATAGACAGTTTCCGTTTTATCTGTTTTATCACTGCCTTTGTCAGCGCTTTTATCGCTATCCGATACCTGATCATTCTTACTGCCGTTCTTATCTGCATCTGTTGTCTTGGTTTCTTTATGGCTACTATTGTCAGTATCAGCTGAAGTTTCTGCTGAAACCTCATTCTCCGCTGCTTTGACCTGCTCCGTACAACCGCTCACAACAGACGCTATCAACGCAGCCACCACAAGCACCGCTGTTAATACGAGCATTCCCGCCTTATCTTTTAATCGCTTTTTTATTTTCATCGCACTGCCTCCCGTCTATTCCACATTTTTAAGCGCTGTATCCATCGGAATCTTCTGAATACGCCTGTACTCCAGCAAAGCAACCACACCATAGGAAACAACACCCATGATAAACATTTTGACATAAATTGATTTGCCAAGATAAATCGGAATCCATCCGGACATACTGTTGATCAGCATCCACCGAAAAATATAAACCAGTCCTTCATAAACCAAAGGCATGCTGATCAGTATAGACACCGCCACCACGATAAATGTAGAAATAATATATAACCGGCTGATTTCGCTATTCGTATATCCCAGAATCTTGTTCATGGAAATGGACTGGGCATTTTTCTCAATGATGATTTTGGAAAGCAAATACATCAATACAACGAAAATCAGCACCGCAAATCCATCTATCAGATACATCATACTGCCCATAGACTGATCCAACTGACGGCTGATTCTGGTCAGGTCATCGATATCAATCAGTGAACCGATATATTTGGAATCAATATCTGTTATTTCGCTGTTAGAAAAGTAACCACAAAAATAGTCACTGCCCAGATCAAACATGTCGTTTAATGCTTCTCTCGACATAAAGACATCCAATGCACCTTCGTAATCATAAATGCCCGTTACCGTCAGGTTATAGCTCTTATCCTCATAGGTTTCCTTCAGGGTAATCGTATCCCCCGGCTGCAGCAAATATTTGTCTGCATAAGCGGATGAAATATAGACATCCTTCGGCTGCAGATCCAGATGAATATATTGGCTGTCCGGTTCAATGCCATACAGCAGCACTTCTTCTGTCCTGGTGGCATTCTGCTGCATTTTCAGTGAATAGGCACTGAATTTTTCTGCATCTGGATTATCTGTTTCAACAGAACGACTGAACATCATCATATTCAACATACTTTCCAGCTTGTGATTCTCATCCACCGCTCCCACAGGCATCTGAAGCAGATACTGATAATTGGCCAGCATATTGTTGCCAATGGTCGCTTTGTAATGATCAAGTACTACCGGCAATCCCAGTCCAAAGAGCAGCAGCATATTGGCAAATAATATGCCGACAAAAAGCACCAGATAATTACTGAAATTCTGTAGAATGACCCTGATGCGGAATCGATTAAAAAACGGAATATGCACACTCAACGGCAACGCATGTTTCTGTTTTCTTCTGCTCAGATCACGTCTCAGAAACTTCAGCGGTGAAAGTGTCAGTTTGTAAGACAATACCGCGAAGGTGATGACTGCCATCAGCACCACTGGCACAATGGTGGTCAATACAAAGGCTTCCGAGTTCCACAATGTAACATAAGTCGGCAAACTGTAGCTGCCGTAATACATGCCCGCACAAACATCTTTCAAAACAGTGTATCCCAAAATATTGCCGATACCGGCACCGATCAAAGTGACAAAAATCGGCACCATCATATAATGCCGCACCAACTCGCTTCTCGTATAACCGGATGCCCGAAGCGTGCCGATGACATTGGCCTCTTTGCTGATGGTGTTGCTGATGATCACACTGAACACAAAAGCCATGATCACAATAACCATATACAGCAGGACAATCATCATGCCTCTGTCACTGCCCATATCTTCACCGGTAAAATTAATCGCCTGATTCTGATAACGCGGTGTATAGCTGTCCAGTACAATAGTGCTATTGATATCTGACATCAAATCATCCGACATTTCTTTCTCTTCTATGTTGTTCTTTGGCGATTGATTGTATTTCCATGCATACTGCCAAGTCATTTTAGACTGATCCAGCTGTGCAAAGCCCTTCTCAGCCACAATGGCCACCCCAAACTTGATCGCATCAAACATTGAATCATTATTGTCCGAGAATAATGCGCTGTAATCAGACAATGCCACCAATCCAGTCACTCTCCAGCTGTGATCTGTTGATGCAATCACATCGCCTACTTTCAGACTGTTGTTGTCCGCATACATTCTGTCGATGGCAATTTCGTCCGATTTTTCCGGCATACTTCCTTCCATCAGACATACTTTATCGACGTCCTTGCGATCTGGAAAAATTCGAAGCGTACTATCATTCGTCACTAACGTTTCTTCCACATAAAACAAATCATAAAGTGTCACTCCCAGAGCTTCAACATTCTTCTTCTGAGCCTTGTTCATCTGTTTTACAACTGTGAAATGGCCGTCTTCTATATTGTATTTCTCAAAACTTTCATTATATGCCGTCAGCATACTGCCATCTGCCACAAGGAAACCGGATACAAACCCGATGGTTGCGATCAGAAGAATCAAAATCACCAGATATTTGCCCAATTCTCCTTTTAATTCCCTTGTCAGACGCCGATTCAGTGGATTCTTCATCTGTACCACCTCCTACCAGTCCAATGCATCCGCCGAAAGTTTCTGCTCATTCAGATAATTCTTGCGGATCATGCCGTCTCTCAGACGTACCACACGATCCGCCATATCTTTGATGGCATCATTATGGGTGACCATAATCACTGTGTTGCCGTATTTCTGATTAACCTTCTCAATGAGTTTCAGGATTTCTTTAGATGTATTGTAATCCAGCGCGCCTGTCGGTTCATCACACAGTAGAATATCCGGATTTTTGACTATGGCTCTGCCGATGGCCGTTCTCTGCTGTTGTCCGCCGGAAAGCTGGTTCGGCAGCTTATTTCTATGGTCGTAAAGCCCCAGTGTATGTAAAAGTTCATCCACATCCAGCGGCTTCTCACTGAGATAAGCCCCGACTTCTACATTCTCCCTGACTGTCAGATTCGGGATCAGATTATACATCTGGAAAATGTAACCCAGATGCTTTCTGCGATACAATGTCAGCTTCTTTTCTTTCATATCTGCCATTCTTTCACCTCGAATGCAGATATCCCCGCTGTCTGCCTGGTCAATACCGCCGATAATATTCAAAAGTGTCGATTTGCCGGAACCGGAAGGCCCCAGAAGCACACAGAATTCCCCCTGCTCTACGTACAGATCAATCCCCTTCAACACTTCAACCCGGCTCTCCCCTGAGCCGTAAGATTTCCTGATTTGATTGATTTCCAGAAACATTCCTCTCGCCTCTCTTCATTCTATATTGACTGTTTTTCGCCGCAATATTAGTTATCTCTAACCAGTGTATCATACAACGACGGCGGTGTTAAAATAAAACAGCATAATTGATAAACATTCTCAATTATGCTATTTTAGACAATTATAAACTTTTCTCATTTCATAGGCCTGCTGCATGCATGATTGATGAATATGTGCCATGTGAAGATATTCTTTCCCAGATTAATGCTGCAAAATTTGCACTCCATAAGGCCGGACAGGTCGTATTGAAAGGGCATATCCAGCATTGCGTCAGATACAACATTGAACACGGTGATGCCGACAAGACCATTGCGAACTTTACCAAAGCGGTTGAACACTTTGCCAATATGCACTAACCAAAAACAAGAGCAAAAATGATTCTCTCAAACCATCTCGCTCTTGCTTTCTTCTTTGTTACTCTTTTATAAACTGTTTAACTTTTTTACTCAATAGCCTTTTGATGATAAACATCATTATAATGCCACAAATGTACCTTGGAAGCCCCGACAACCCGCAATATCGGCAACGAAGCCAAGCCCTGTACAATATGGTACTGAGTCGGCATATCTTTCCACTCAGGTATCCACCATTCTAAAGAAGCATTTCCCCATACTCGTTCAGGCTGAGGCAAAGGTTTGGCATCCTCAGGTGCAGGAAATGTTTTTGGTGTTATTGTAACATATTGCACATCAGCCTTATTGAATCCTGCCTCTGAGTGCGGAATGTACTTGTAATGCATGATACCTTCATTCTCCTCATCAAAAAGTACTTTCTGCATTTCACTTAAATCATCCGGCTTTTCGTCCATTTTAAAATGTAATTTAAGGAATTCAAAATTCCATGATGATAATGCCGCATAGGTTCCGTCTTCTTCTTCGCATATATCTGTAATATCTGCATATATTTTCGAGTATCCCAGCTGCTCTCGCCCGCAAATAATAGGGTCTGCATGATTTTCCCAGATTGCCAGCTGATATTGTCCCTTTATTTCATCATTTGTGCCACAATAAGTAACCGGTACATTAAATGTTGTAACATTATACCCATGTCCGGCCAGCCATGGTAAATTTCTATGCATTTTGTGTGTGATAATGATATAGGGCATACGCACTGAAAAACCTTCCGGCAAATATCGGCTGACTGCTTTTGCATCTGTCTCATACACAAGCATATGCTGTGTACTTTCCTGGGAACCTTTTTTATACAATCGCTCGCCATCTGGTCCCCGACGAGGGCCACAGCAGGGACCAAAATGAACAGGCATCTGATACATACCATCTTCTTCAAATCTAAGCACGTTATATCTCCATTTCCAGTAACGCTGAACTTAATGCTTTTCCGTGCTTATCCATTGCAAGACTGCGTAATACACCTCCTCCAAGTGCCTCTTCCATAACAAAGTTCAAAGCGCATATACCATCTACTTCATATCTTGTTACCTTGCCATGACATATTTCTGAAAAATAATCCTTTACCTTTTCAGCTGTTACTTTTTCCTTAATTAATTCATAATCCGATTCATTCCACGGAATCAGCGAAACATTTGAAATATCTCCTTTATCACCTGTACGTGAATGACAAATTTCTTTTAACTTCATAATATAATCACACCTCCTTATAACTTACATCTGTCTGAACTGCGTTTCTCGGTACAAAAAATGAGAAAACAGAAATAATCTCTGAAATCCGCATTGTTGCTCCGCCTCCACCGGTCGGTCCATTCGTATAAATAGAGTCGCCTTCATTCGATACTCTTACGGCATTCTCTCTATCCTGCGTACGCACAGCCACATGCAGACGTATTTCTCCCCAACGACCCTCACTGATATATTCAGCCAGCTTATCTTTATAGAGAGAATTATAACCGATGTAATCTACACGAACTTCATTATATGAAATTCCGAGCCTGTCAAGACGTTTTACAAACATATCCCCTGCTAATTTCGCACGTTCCAGCGCATTGCATCCGCCATAACTAATCTCACAGTCTGTAATAAAAGAATCTCTGTAGCAGACATTGACTTTCAGATTTTCTGTCAATCCATGACTGGTGGCACCCTTTGCTCGTACACGATTTTCACCTTCCTGGGTAAATTTTACCGCTGAAAAATCAGCAATACAATCAGGTGTCAAATAAGCCTTTGGATTGTGAATTTCATAAAGCATCTGCTCCTTGCATGTGTCCACACAAACTATGCCGCCGGTTCCTTCTGCCTTTGTGATAATAAATGAACCGTCCTCATCAAATTCCACCAATGGGAATCCCAGATTATCCAGATCCGGCACTTCTTTATATCCCGGGTCTGCATAATAGCCGCCCGTCACCTGTCCGCCGCATTCCAGAAGATGTCCGGCCAACACACACTGTCCCATCTTGTCTGCATCATCCGGTGTCCAACCATATTCATACCGTAATGGTGCCAATGTCAGTGTCGGATCCGCCACTCTTCCTGTAATAATCACATCCGCGCCATTTCGGAGTGCTTCGATAATCCCCTCTGCACCCATATAAACATTGGCAGATACAATTTGATCTTTCCAGTCAGCAACTTTTCCTTTGAACTCCAGAATTTCTTCATCATAGTATTGTTCTATACTATCATCAATACTGTCTCCCGTTACCGCTGCAAATTTAAGTCCTGTAATTCCCTGCTCTTCTGCAATCTCCATTACCTTCATCACTGCAGCATGCGGATTCACGGCTCCCATATTGGTAATTATTTTTACGCCATGCTCTTTCGCAGGTTTCAGCACCTGCGACATACGATATTCCAACAGACGGCTGTATCCTTTTGTCGGATCTTTCAGCATCTCCTGCTTAGCCAGACCAATCGTACGCTCCGCAAGGCACTCAAAAATAATATAATCCAAATTTCCTTTTTCAATCAATACTACTGCCGCATCAACACGGTCGCCTGCAAAACCAGCGCCGCCGCCGATTCTAATTTTCTTCATTGTTTTTATCTCTCCTTTTCGCCATATAATTCAGCTTTTACCGCAATCCAATGATTAAATAATGACACCGAAAATTGTAAGAATAATCAATAAAATAATCGAAAGTCCCCAGACATATTTAATCGTATACTTCTGATGTTCACCTAAATCCAAATCACACATACCACACATCAGCAAAGTGGCCGGAGTCAACGGTGTAATTGCCCATCCAAGTGTCAACTGTCCACAAAGTGCCGCATAACAGATTCCCGCACCGGAAAGTCCTAGGGCAGATGCACTTTGTGTAAGAACCGGAAGTACACCATAATAAAATGTATCTGCATCAAACAACAGTGAAAATGGTACTGCAAATATACCAATAATAAATGGTACAAATTTCGTCAATGCTGCCGGTATAATATTTACCAGTGTATTCGCCATAGCGGCAGCCATACCGGATTCAGTAAGAACACCCATCAGAACACCCGCACCATATAAGGCACTGACCACAAACACAACATTTGCGCCATGAATACGGATAATCGCCTGTTGTTCCTCCATCTTACGGTAGTTAATCAACCAACATACTGCTGTTCCCACAAGGAAAGCAGCTCCCGGAGATAAAATTCCAGAAATCATTGCGCCCACAACAAGCACAATCATAATAAGATTAATTACTACCAGTTTTGGTCTGGCGAGATTATTTTCTTCTGTAACTTCATTTTCTTCATGCTCGGTAATCACAGATGAGAAATCAAACCCTTCTTTTTTCAGTCTTTTCGTTTCAGAAAGACCCATCATCACAACTGGAATCAAACCAATGGCGATCGTAATGAGAATCGGCACCAGCATAGGTTTAAAAAACTGTGTTAAATCTGCCTCCATTACAACTGCTGCTCTTAATGTCGGACCACCCCAAGGTGACATATTCATAAGTCCGGACCCCATTGCCAGAATAGCAGCCAGATTACGCAGCTTCATATTCATCTTCTTATAAATCGGAATCATTGCACCGCACACGAGCAACACTGTCGTAGTTGCAGAACCATCCAGATGACCGACAATAGATAAAACATAAGTACCAATACAAACGTATAAAGGATTTCCTTTACAGCATTTAATAATGAACTTAACAATCGGATCAAATGCGCCAGCTGTCATCATGCTTCCGAAAAACAAAATTGCAAATACGAACATGACACCATTGGCTGCAACCTTATTGATTCCGGCGGTCAGATAAGCCGGTATATCCGCTGCTCCGCCTACCAGAATTGCCCCCACTAAAGGTATCACTGACAATGCTACCATCGTCGACAGTTTTTTTGTCATAATCGTTACAATAATTGCAACGACTACAAGAAAACCAACAATACTTAACCACATTTCCATATTGTCCCTCCTATTAAATAATTTTTTGATACCTTTATTAAAAGCAATTCCTATGCCAAAAATAAAGCCTTGATTTTTCTACGTTTTAGGGTATAATCATAAGCAAATATGTCTCATTATTGATAATCATTGTCTCATTTTTAATAATTGTCTCATTTTAGATACAGCATTTTTAGACATATATACTTATTGTATCCGTTTTTTCAAAAGGGGGAATGAAATCATGAACTTAAAAAAACTGGCTGAAAATTATCCGAAAGACTTTTTTAATTATGCTGAGAAAATATTAGACAGCTATTTTGGCAATATTTTTATCACGTACCGCAATGAGCAGATTCTATATGTCAATGAACGTATGGCCAATTCTGTCCATATGTCCAAGGATGAAATTACAAATATGTCTCTGGCTGAACTTAGAGCAAAAAAACTCTGGCTTCGATCCGTTTCTCAGGAAATGTATGACAGCCAAAAACAATCCTTTAATGCCTACAATGTTTCGAAGTATGGTGATGAGCTATTTACTCATATTGAACCTATTTTTGATGAGAGTGGCGAGCTGATTATGAGTGCTCAGTTTTCTATTCCCAGACAAATGCTCACCAGTTTTTCATCCCATATTGATACTGAAAAATCAAACTTAGACCAATACAAAGATATCGTGAAATATCTTGAAGCTCAAAATACTTTCTCAGATTCCATTATCTGTGAAAGTCAGGCATCAAAATTTGTTTTTGAAGATGCACGATATTTTGGCTCCATTGACGGAACCGTTCTTATTTGCGGCGAAACCGGTTCCGGTAAGGACGTCATCGCCAACTACATCTACAAAAACAGCAAACGTGCTGAACAACCTTTCATTCCAGTCAATTGCTCCGCCATCCCAAGTGAATTAATGGAATCTGAGTTCTTCGGCTACGAAAAAGGAGCTTTTACCGGCGCACGCTCCTCCGGAAAACCCGGCTTATTTGATATGGCCAATAACGGAACCCTTTTCCTTGATGAAATCGGCGAATTGCCTCTCCCGATGCAGGCAAAATTATTAAGAGTACTAGAAACTGGCGAATTTATGCGTATCGGCGGACTAAAACAGGTAAAAACCAACGTCCGGATTATTGCCGCAACTAATCGCGATTTGCGGCAGATGGTCAGTGAAAAAACATTCCGTGAAGACCTATATTACCGTCTTAATGTCATGCTGTTATTGATTCCCCCTCTTCGAAAACGTCAGGAAGATATTATTCCAATGGCGGAACGTTTTTTGAGAAAATATAACCAGAAATACAACCTTAAACGCATCTTGACCCCTGAGCTTTGCCAATGTCTGCTTGACTATCAATATCCTGGAAATGTCAGAGAATTAAAAAACCTGATTGAACGCTATGCAATTACAGGCCATCTGGATATTGTTTCATCCTCTGAAAGCTCAAATAATCCAACACCTTCAATGATAGCGGATGTACAGGACAATCATCTGCCATTTCATGAAGCCTGTGCTTTATTTGAAAAGCAATATATCCAGAAAACACTTGATGAATGCCGCGGTTCCGTTGCAAAAGCGGCGAATGTCCTTGGCATCCACCGCTCCTTATTATATAAGAAAATTGCAAAACTCGACATTTCCCGCACCGACTGATGAAGCTGTAAATTGCCTTACAGCAAGTTATCCAAGCCTATAGATTATCAACGTAAATATTCCACCTAAAATCCCCGGAACATTCCGGGGATTTACAGTCACTATCCACATTTTATTTGACAAACTCTTTCATTTTTTCACAGTCTTCATTTTTGAATCAGTTTAATCTTCTATTTTTTAAGGCCTGCTTTCCCCGCAAATGTCAAATCATTGCTACGACACAAATGGTTGTTTATTTTTTTTCTTTATCTTTTAAAGAGAGTACTGCCTCTACCTGCGCAATCAATTGTTCCTTATCTGGCATATACGTTACATATTTTGATGCAAAAATATTATTGCTCAGACCGCCCAGTGCATATTGCATATCTACATTTCCTTTATCCGTACATAAAATTAATCCTATTGGCGGGTTATCATCTTCATCATTAACTTCTGCTGCATAGTAATTTAAATACATATTTAACTGTCCTACTGCTTCCGGCATTAATTTAATCGTTTTTAATTCAATCAAAACATATGATTTTAATATTTTGTTATAAAACACCATATCTACATAATAGTGGACATTGCCAAATGTCACTCTTTGTTGTGTCCCAACAAACATAAAACCTTTTCCTAATTCTAATAAAAATTTTTCTATTTGTCTGACAAGTGCTTCCTCCAAATCAGATTCCATCATCGGCTTATTTTCTGGTATCCCTAAAAATTCAAATACGTAAGGATCTTTCACAATATCCTGTGGTTTTACAATTTCATTACCTTTTAACGACAATTCTAATACTTTCTGCTTATTTGCCTTCCCATCTGATAACAGAAGTCTTTCAAAAAGCGATGACGCAATTTGCCTTCTTAATTCTCTGACGCTCCATCTGGAATTTGCGCATTCAATTTCGTAAAAATGACGTTTAGCTTTATCAGAAATTGACAAAAGTTCACAATAATGCGACCAACTTAAGCGTTCAGACACTGTCTGAACGTTTGAACTGCTCATATTAGTGCCAGACCTGCTTTTTGAGGAAAGGAGCCTGCTATGTTATTATGGAAAGAAGTATACTGCACTTCCGATATGGAAAAATTTTTCCGGGCTAAAAATTTGTTGGATGCCCAAAACATAGCCTACAAGACAAACACTACAAATAATAATTTAAGATTATCCATGAATAATCTTACTGGTTCAAGCGTTGCCCTGAGCAGAGATGGAAGTGTAAAAGATTTTTATGAAGTGTTGGTAGAAGAGAAAGACGAAGCCAGGGCAAGATCCATCTTGTTAATGGAAAATACAACGAACTGATGAAGCTTAATGGTGGCTATGCAAAACTGTTTCTGGCGCAGAATGCGATATGAAAAAGCAATAGGCTTAAAACTCATGCCCATCCCCTTTCAGCTGCTCCAGGCCTTCCTATTGTCGCAGCTTGTCCTGCTGGCGACGGACGGAGAGGTCAGGAAAGTAGGGTTTTACGGTGGAATCCTGCTGGGACTGCTGGTCTTTTACCATGGGATAAGTATGGTACTGAAAATGAAATATAAGAAGGAAAAGCGGATAGAGATCCAGATTGCTAAGCTGTCTTTTTATCAGTCGTATCTGAGGCTTCCGTTGGAAAAACTGTATCATTCCTCTGTGGGAGAGGATTTGGAACATTTTACCAATGATTTTGATACGGTGATGGAAAAACGGTTTGAAAAATTCCCTTCGCTTGTGGCAGCTGTTGCGGAGGTTTTGATTTTCGGAGGGTATCTTTTCTTTCTGAATCCTATGATGGCGGTTCTTCTTCTGGCGATCGGGATGGTACAGATCGTTCCGCCGTTGATTGTCAAAAAGTATATGCAGGTTAGTTATGAAAACTGCCGGGATATCGAGGCGGAGATCACAGATTTCATCCTCACGGCTTTTTCGGGCTTTCTGACGATAAAAATTTACAATCTGACAGAATGGTGGCTGAACAGACTGGAGAAACTCTATGCCCGTTACCGCAGAATCGGCAAAGAGTCCATCTATGCTTCAAATGGAGAAATGGCGCTGTATGAGTTTTTGAGTCAGCTTTTATCTTATGGAACTTACTGTATTGTAGGAGTGCTTGCGGTTATGGGTAAGGTTCCCTTAGAAGTCGGAATCCAGGGAATTGCTCTGTCCGGGAATTTTTATGGAGCGTTGAAAAGCAGTTTCCTGCTCTGGCCGAAACTAGCAGTCGCGAAGGTGGCCGAAGAGCGGCTTACACAGCTGTTTGCCAGTGAAAACCGGGAAGAAGAAATAGAAGGAAATGAGATTACGTTGGAAAACGTGAGTTTTTCCTATAACAGAGAAATCCTGAAAGACGCATCCTTTTCCATGGATCACAGAGCAAAAATTCTTTTGAGAGGAGCTAATGGTGCAGGAAAATCTACCCTGTTGAAATTGCTGACCGGGCTGGAGCGGCCGGAAAAAGGAAAAGTTCTCCTCGGAAAAGTGAAGGCAGGGGAGCTTAGCAGAAAGATGTTTTCCGGAAAGGTTTTGTATTTACCACAGGATGATCCGATGCTCAGTATTACTGGGGAAGCCCTGTATGACGAAATACTGAAGAGGGATAAGGAAGAAGCTCTGGGATATACGGATCGGTTTGGCCTGAATCGAAAAACAGTGAGTAATCAGGAGATAGCGGCCCTTTCCGGGGGAGAGCGGAAAAAGATTTTTCTGGCTCTTGCGCTGGCTGTGAAACCTCCTTTTTTACTCCTGGATGAGCCGACGAACCATCTGGATGAGAAAGGAAAGCAGATTTTGGCGGCCTGTCTGACGGAATACTCCGGCGGTTTTCTGATGGTCACTCATGATCAGCTGATGGAAAAACTGGACGCCCGGGTCTGTGTGCTGAGAGAAGGAAGACTATATGATAAGGGATAGAAAAGAAATCAGGAGAGATTGTCGGCGCTATTATTTCCTTCCGGTTTTGCTTGGCGGTCTTTCCAGAATGACAGGAAAGATTTTGACGATTTATTCCATGGCTGTGCTGGGAAAATTTGCAGATGAAATCTTTTCTGAAAGCCAGAGGATCAGTTTTCCCTACCTGTGGCAGATTCTGGGCTGCGTCCTGGCTGCGGTTCTGATTCCTGCTGTACTCTCCACAGCAAATGACGTTGTTATGACCAACGCTTCCCTGAAGCATGGAAAATGTATCCTGAAAAGATATCTGAATAAGACTTATGAAGGCGCCAGGAAGCTGAACGCCAGTGAAGTGCAGTATCGTCTGGAGGATGATCAGATCGAACTTTCC
>OLQK01000667.1_pt1 | contig 32286 bp, 32 predicted proteins | sample 1672501 | NCBI WGS metagenome assembly OLQK01 (sample SAMEA3136693, study PRJEB25190) | human gut metagenome | biome: human gut; feature: human-associated habitat; material: faeces | place: Austria | collected 2013
CGACCGTTTCCGGCGAGATACGAAAAGGGCCCGCCGCATGGCGGGCCCTTCAAAACTCTATTTCTTAGCCATTTTGCCGAAATCGGCGACGTCTTTGAACACGGCGACGAAACGGTTGAGCAAGCGCAGGCGGTTCTCGCGAATCGCCTCATTCTCGTCCATGACCATAACGCCGTCGAAGAACGCGTCGATGGGAGCGCGCAAATTCGCGAGCTCGGCCAAAGCGGCAGCGTATTCGTTGCCGGCGAGATGCTCTGCGACCTTGCCTTCAGCAGCGGCAACCGCGTCGAGCAGCGCACGTTCCTCGTCGCCAAGCAGCGACTCGTCAACGTTCGTGCCCAGCTTCTCGTCGCGCAGGTTGTTCGCGCGAGCGTACGCGGTGGCCAAATCGTCGAACGTCTCAGCCTGCTGCTCGCGGGCGGCTACAAGCGCGCGCACGCGCCGCATGAACACGACGGGCTCTTCAACGCTCACGGCGAGCACGGCGTCGATGGCGTCGGGGGCAGCACCCTCGTCTTTCGCCATGACCTTCGTGCGCGTGATGAAGAAGTCGACCACATCGGCGCGAACGGCGGCGGCATCGAACTCAATACCCTGAGCCGCATAGCTCGCAAGCGCCACGTCAATGGCGGCACCGAGCGAAATGTCGAGGCCCTTGTCGGAAAGCAGCATAGTCACAATGCCCAGCGCGCTGCGGCGCAACGCGAACGGGTCGGAAGAACCCGTGGGGCCCTGGCCAATGGCGAACAAGCCGCAAATAGTGTCGAGCTTGTCGGCGATGGCCACGATGCAGCCAACGCGTTCGGCCGGCACATCGTCGCCCGAGAAACGCGGACGGTAGTGGTCGGCGATGGCGCGCGCCACGGCGTCGGTCTCGCCGGCGGCCTTGGCGTAGTAGCTGCCCATGATGCCCTGCACGCTCGTGAATTCCACGACCGCGCCCGTGACCAGGTCGGCCTTGGCCAAATAGGCGGCGCGCTCGGCGTCGGCGGCTTCTTGGCCCGTCGCGCCGGCGTCGGCGGCGATGGCCTTGGCGAGCGCAACAATGCGATCGGTCTTGGCGCGCGTGGTGCCAAGCTTTTCCTGGAACACGACGGTGTCGAGGCGCTCAACGTAATCTTCGAGCGGCCGCTTCAGGTCTTCGTCGTAGAAGAACTTCGCGTCATAAAGGCGAGCAGCCACGACGCGCTGGTTGCCGTCGACGATATTCGCCTCGAACTTCGGGTCGCCGTTCGAGGTGATAAGGAACTTATTCGCAAGCGTTCCATCGGCGTTGAACAGCGGGAAATAGCGCTGGTGCACGAGCATGGCGTCAACGGTGATTTCCTTAGGAACCGCCAAGAACAGCTCGTCGAACTCGCCCACCATAACCGTGGGGAACTCGGCGAGGTTCACGACTTCAGCCATGGTCTTCGCGGGAAGCTCGGCCACAAGGCCCGTCTTCTCTTCGATGGCCGCAACCTGCTCGCGAATGGAAGCCTCACGCTCGGCCTCGGTGGGCACCACGTTGTGCTCGCGAAGCACATCGATAAGAGCGTCGGCCGAAGCGACCTCCCACGGGCCGGGTGCTAAGAAACGATGACCACAGGTGGTGTTGCCGGCGGTAAGGCCCGCGAACTCAACGGGAACCACCGCGTCGCCGTGCATGGCAAACAGCCAGCGAACGGGGCGGCTGAAGTGCTCGTGACGCGAACCCCAGCGCTGCGAACGCGGCCAGTAGATAGAGGTGATGAGGTTCTGCAAAATATCTGGCAGAAGCGTGATCACCTGCACCGACGGGGTCGATTTCACGGCGTACACATACTCGACGCCGTTCTCGTCGCGGCGCTCAAGAGCGCTTGCGTCAACGCCCTTGCCGCGAGCGAAGCCCAGGGCAGCCTTCGTGGGGTTGCCGTCGGCGTCAAACGCGATTTTCGCAGCGGGACCGCGGAAGGTTTCGGTCAAAGCCTCGGTGGCCTCGGGCACGGCGAGCGCGCTCACAATAAGGCGGCGCGGCGTGGAGTACACCGAAATCTCGCCATGGGGAATGCCCGCGCCATCGAGCGCGTCGGCGAACATGCCGCCGAGCTTTTCGGTTGCGGCATGCAGAGCGAAAGCAGGCAGCTCTTCGGTGCCGATTTCAAACGTTAGCGTCTGATTCGCCATGATTTACGCCTCCTCGCCTTCCTCGGCCGGCTTCACGCCAACCACGTGTTCCAAATAGCTTGCGCAGCACGCCTTGGCAATGGTGCGCACACGCAGAATGTAGCCCATGCGCTCCGTGGCCGAAATCACGCCGCGCGCGTCAAGCAGGTTGAAGGCGTGCGAGCACTTCAGCACGTAGTCATACGCGGGAAGCGGCAGGCCAGCAGCCAACACGCGGTTGCACTCGGCCTCGTAGCGGTCGAATTCGCCGAACAGCATGTCGGTATCGGCAACCTCGAAGTTGTACGCCGAAAACTCGCGTTCATTTTCCAAGAACACGTCGCCGTAGGTGAACTCGAGGCCGTCGTCGCCACGGCTCCACACGATGTCGTACACCGAGTCGACGCCCTGCACGTACATAGCCAAACGCTCCAGGCCATAGGTGACCTCAGAGGGAACAGGGTCGCACTCGAAGCCGCCAACCTGCTGGAAGTAGGTGAACTGCGTCACTTCCATGCCGTCGATCCACACTTCCCAGCCAAGGCCCCAAGCGCCCAGCGTGGGCGATTCCCAGTCGTCCTCGACGAAGCGCACATCGTGCTCGGCGACCGTGATGCCGATGGCTTCCAAGCTGCCCAGGTACAAATCCTGAATGTTGTCGGGCGAAGGCTTCATGAGCACCTGGAACTGGTAGTAGTGCTGCATGCGGTTCGGGTTTTCGCCATAGCGGCCGTCAGCCGGTCGGCGGCACGGCTGCACATAGCACGAACGCCAGGCGTCGGGGCCCAGCGAGCGCAGCGTGGTGGCCGTGTGGAACGTGCCCGCGCCTACTTCGTTGTCGTAAGGTTGCATAACAACGCAGCCGTTGTCTGCCCAGTAGCGCTGCAGTCGCAGGATGATCTCCTGGAACGTGGGCGCCTCGGGCCTGGGAGCTTTGCTCATTTACAGCACTCCTATATGGTTGAGGGGCCAATAGATCGCGACAGCGCGGCCGGTGACGGTTTTGCTGTCGATGGGTCCGAAATAACGGGAATCCGCAGAATCGGTTCGATTATCTCCCATTACCCAAAGATAGCCTTCGGGAATGGTATAGGGATAACTTATAGAAACATTCGCCGCAGTTTTCAGCGGCTCGGAGGGCTTGCCTTCGGTATAGGGCTCGTTTTGCGCCACGCCGTCGATATACACGGTGCCATCGATGAGGTCGACCGTTTGGCCGCCCGTGGCAATAACGCGCTTGATAAGCGTGCGACCCGCGATTTCAGGGTCTTCGAACGTCACGATGTCGCCGGCCTGCGGCTCATGCGTGTAATAGGTGATTTTCTCGGACCACACGTTGTCGCCCACTTCAATGGTGTCTTCCATAGAGCCCGAGGGAATCGTGTACGGGCATACCACGAAGTTTTGGAGCAGCCACACCAGACCGATTACGAAAACGATGTAGAACACCCACGAGAGCGCTTTGCGCAAACCCCCACCGGCGCTTGAGCCATGCTGGCCATAAGCCATGAAACGTGCATCCTCTCAAATAAAAAGGCGCCCCGTTAGGCGCCTTCGATTGTGCCATCGCGCAATGATAGCAAAAAAGCCCGCTCGGCTTGCGAAACATTGGCACTCTCCAACAAATCGGGACGCAAACGTGCCGTGCGAATGAGCGATTGCTGGCGACGCCACGCATCGACCTTGCCGTGGTCGCCCGACAACAGCACGCTGGGAACCTCCATGCCGCGGAAATTCGCGGGGCGCGTGTACTGCGGATATTCGAGCAGACCGTCGTAGAAGCTCTCGTCGATGGAGCTGCCCTCATCGCCCAGCACACCCGGAATCAGGCGCACCACGGCATCGATGATCACCATGGACGCAAGCTCTCCCGACGTGAGCACGTAATCGCCCAGCGAAATGCACTTATCGGCAAGCGTATAGGCGCGCTCGTCGATGCCCTCGTAATGCCCGCAAATAAACAGCAGGCGGCCTTTCTCGGAAAGCTCGGTGGCAACGCCCTGGTCAAACGGCTCACCGCAGGGTGTGAGGAAGATGGTATAGGGTGCGCTGCCCTGTGCGACGATATCGTCATACGCCTCAAAGATGGGCTCGCACTTCATCACCAGGCCCTGGCCGCCGCCGTACGGGTCGTCGTCGGTGGTGCGATGGCGGTCGTGTGTCCAATCGCGCAGGTCATGCGCGTGGAAATCGAGCGCACCCGATGCCTGCGCGCGCTTCATGATCGACTCGCCCATAACCGAATCGTACATATGCGGGAACGTGGAAAGCGTATCGATGCGCACGGTACTACTCCTCCTCCGCTTCCGACATATCAACCAAACCGGCCGGCAGGTCCATGTAGATCACGCCCTCGGCTTCGTCGATATCGACAATGAAATCTTCCACGAAGGGAATGAGCACCTGCTCGCCCTCTTCGGCTTCCACCACAATGAGGTACTGCGTCGGCATCTCGCGCATTTCCACGATCTCGCCCACATACCCCTTGGTTTCGTCTTCCACCTCAAAGCCCACGATGCGCTCGGTGGCATACGAGGCGCCTTCCTCGAAGCCTTCCGGCAAATCGGCGCGCTCGACAATCACGTGGCTTCCCACGAGCTTCTCGGCGACATCGAGGTTTTTCACGCCGGAAAACGCCACAAGCCAATCGTGGCCGCCGGCATGCGTTGCCTCTTTTACTTTTGCCTCGCGCGGCCCATCGATTGTGGGCGGCACGAAGTGAACGCGAAGGCCCTCAGATAAAAGAAAAGGAAGGCCCCGTACCGGGCGTACGGTGAGCCTTCCCTTCAAGCCTTGCGTTGCGACGAGTTCGGCCACATCGGCCCAACGACGCGACATATACGCTACCCTTCGACGAGTTCGACTTCCACGGCGTTGCCGTTGCCACATGCGGCAGCACGGGCGAGCACGCGAATCGACTTGATTACGCGACCCTGACGGCCAATCACCTTGCCAGCGTCGTCTGCGGCCACGCGAATCTCCACGAGCTCGCAGCCGTCGTTGGTAAAGGTGGAAGTAACTTCCACGGCGTCTACGTCATCGACGAGAGGCTCGACGATGCCGCGCACCAACTCGACGATGCCGGATGAAGTCTCGGCCATGACTACTGAGCCTTCTTGACCGTATCGATCAGGCGAACAACGGTGTCGGTAGGCTGAGCGCCCTTGGCCATCCAGTCGGCAACCTTCTCGAGGTCGAGGGTGATCTCAGAGGGATCGGTGTTGGGGTTGTAACGGCCAACCTGCTCGATGTAACGGCCATCGCGGGTGCAGCGGCCATCGGCCACGACGACGCGGTAGACAGGATGCTTTTTTGCGCCATGGCGGGCGAGGCGAATCTTGACTGCCATTTAGAAAACTCCTTAACGTGTTTTACTACGAATTCAAAACATGCGAGGGAACATGATATCTCCTGCTCCCCCACTTTTCAAGCCGACCTCGCGAAAGATGTGCCCAGCGGGGCCGGTTTATGCGGGGTTTGTGAAGCCGAAGCCCCCAAACCCCGATTATTTGCGTGTGCGGCGGCGCTTAGTGGCGACGACGCGGGGTGCGATGCTCGTTGGCTTCGCGGTTGGAACGACCCGGACGATGGTCGGTTTTCTCGCCGCGGTCGCGACGCTCGCCGCGATCTTCGCGGTCACCGCGCTCGTGGCGGGGAGCCGGGGCGGAACCTTCAGGAGCATCGGGCTTCTCCAGACGGTCGAGCGAGATTTTACCCGACTTCGGATCAATCTCGATAACCTGGACCTTCACCATGTCGCCCATGGAGAGCACGTCCTCGACCTGGCCGACGCGACCGTTGGCCATGCGGGAGATGTGCAGCAGGCCGTCCTTGGAAGGCGTGAGCTTGATGAACGCGCCAAAGCTCTGAATGCCGACCACGGGACCTTCGTAAACCTCGCCCACTTCGGGGACCTTCACGATAGCCTCGATGGCAGCGCGAGCAGCCTTGCCGGCTTCCTGGTCGACGGACGCGATATGCACGGTGCCGTCTTCCTGAATTTCAATCGAAGCACCCGTGGAATCCTGGATGCCGCGAATGGTTTCGCCGCCCTTGCCAATGACCTCGCGAATCTTGTCGACCGCGATGTGAATGGTGTCGATGCGCGGCGCGGTGTCGCGCAGCTCTTCGCGGGGCGCGGCGATTTCTGCGAGCATGGCCTGCAGAATGAAGTGGCGGCCAGCCTTGGCCTGCTTCAGCGCGCGGCCAAGAATCTCGGTGGACAGGCCCTTGGCCTTGTTGTCCATCTGAAGGGCGGTAATGCCCTTCTCGGTGCCCGTGACCTTGAAGTCCATGTCGCCCAGGAAGTCTTCCAGGCCCTGGATGTCGGAAAGAATGACGATGTCGTCGCCTTCCTTAATAAGGCCCATGGCGATGCCGGAAACGGGAGCCTTGATAGGCACGCCCGCATCCATGAGCGCCAGGGTGGAACCACAGGTGGAAGCCATCGAAGAGGAGCCGTTCGATTCCATGATCTCGCTCACCACGCGAATTGCGTAGGGGAACTCGTCTTCGCTGGGCAGCACCGGCAAAAGCGCGCGCTCGGCGAGGGCGCCATGGCCGATTTCGCGGCGCTTGGGAGCGCCCATGCGACCCGTTTCACCCGTGCAGTACGGCGGGAAGTTGTACTGGTGCATGTAGCGCTTGGATTCCTGCGGGTCGATGGTGTCGAGGCGCTGGGCTTCGTTGAGCAGACCCAAGGTGCAAATGGAAAGCGCCTGGGTTTGGCCGCGCTGGAACAGGCCCGAACCATGCACGCGAGGCAGGTAGCCGGGACGAATGTAGAGCGGACGAATCTCGTCGGCGGCGCGGCCGTCGGCACGCTCGCCCGACTCGATGACCATGCGGCGCATGGCATGCTTCTCAAGAGCCTTGCAGGCGGCGGCGATGTCGCTGCCCCATGCGGCGCGCTCTTCCTCGGTGAAGTCGTTTTCCTTGATGGACGACTTCAGGGCCTCAACCTTGGCGATGCGCGAAAGCTTGTCGGCATCGTGCAGGGCTGCGCTCATCTCGTCATAGTGGGCGTCGACGCGCTCGGCGATGGAGGCGTCGGGCACATGCACAGGATATTCCTTGGGCTCGGGAGCGACCTTGGCCAAGAATTCCGCCTGCTTCTCGCAGAAGGCGGCGATGGCCTGCTGGCCGAACTCCATGGCGGCGAGCATGTCTTCCTCAGAAACTTCCTGAGCGCCGGCTTCGACCATAGAGATGTAGTCTTTGGTGCCAGCGATGGTGAGCTCGAGGTCGCTCGTTTCCTGCTCGGCGTAGGTGGGGTTCACGATGAACTCGCCGGTCTCGGCGTTGCGGGCGATGCGCACGCAGGCGGCCGGGCCGTCGAACGGGGTACCGCCGCACAGAAGCGCGGCAGAGGCGCCGCCCACGCAAATGCAGTCGGGCGGGTTCTGGCCGTCGCACGCAAGCGTGGTAGCCACAATGTGGACTTCCTGCTTGAAGCCATCGGCGAAGCCGGGGCGAATGGGACGGTCGATCATGCGGGCGGTAAGGGTGCCCTTGTCGGAAGGCTTGGCCTCGCGCTTGAGGTAGCCGCCCGGAATGCGGCCGACGGCGTACATCTTCTCGATGAAGTCGACGGTCAGCGGGAAGAAGTCGTAGTCCTTCTGCTCCTTGGAGACAACAGCGGTGACCAGGCACGTGGTTTCGCCCTGCGTGACGAGCACGGCGCCGGTGGCCTGCTTGGCGAGCTCGCCGGTTTCCAGGCGGTAGCTCTTGCCGTACAGCTCGAAGCTCTCGACGATCTTTTCCATGTAGAAAGTTCTTCTTTCTCTTCTTCTTCGGAGGCATGCTCTTCATGCCCCTCGCGAGCAAGCGGGGCCCCTGCCCTGCCCGACCGCTATATACTGCAAAAGCCCGCCGAAGCGGGCTCCATGCAAGACTTAGATGTTGTCGCGAATGCCGAGCTTCTTGATGAGAGCGCGGTAGTTATCGATGTCGCGATCCTTGATGTACTTGAGCAGACGACGACGCTTACCGATGAGCTGCATAAGGCCACGACGGGTGTGGTTGTCCTTCTTGTGCTCCTTGAGGTGCTCGGTGAGGTGCTTGATGCGGTGCGTCATGATGGCGACCTGAACCTCGGCGGAACCGGAATCGCCTTCGCCTTTGCCGTACTCAGCGATGAGGGCCTTGACGGTCTCTTTGTCAATGGAACGAGTGGTTGCAGTCATTGCTCCACCTTTCTTGACACGCGAACGTGCCATCGCGCGGCTGTTGCGAGCCGCTTGCTTTCATTCGCCCAATGCCGCGAATCCATGCAGGTGGTGCGTGGAAACAAGGCCCTGGGTAATTGCAACCGTTGCAGTATATCAGACAATCCCTGCACTTCGCGGGAATTTCACAAGCTTCGAAACCTGCAACCTGTTAAATGCTCGTAACGTTTAACAGCTGGGGTCATCTGGCACATTCGATTTCGGCTTCAACCATCTCACCACGTGCTAAATGCTCGTAGCGTTTAACACGAGGCGAGGGCATTTGGCGAGCTCTGTCCAAAAGGCGAGTTGCATGACGAACACTGCGTCAGACAGAAAAACCTGTTAAACGCTACGAGCATTTAACAGATTCCAGCGGACACACTGGGCAGCTGGCCCCATCAAGCGACACGCCAGCAAGCAAAGCCTCCACCGAGCGGCAAAACCGCAATAAACAAAAAACCTGTTAAACGCTACGAGCATTTAGCAGGTTTTCGACTCGCACTAACACGCATAGAATCGCCAGGTGCCGTCGACTTCTTCGCGACGGAGCTTGCCTTGGTTTTCCAGATAGCGCACGCCAACGAACGCTTCGAGCATAGAGTAATATCGCGAAATCGAAGGCGCCGCACGCCAGGCGGTCTCATCTTTCTGCGTGAGCGAACGCCGCGCCAACTCCTCCCCGCCAATGCCGGGGCACTCGCGTGCGGTCGCGATCATGCGGTCGCAATGGCGCAGCTTGCGCGACACGATATCGGCCGCGCGCGAACGCAGCGTTTGTCCGCCGAATCCCTCGCCATGTCCGGGAAGCGTCCAGTGCACGTGCTGGAGCCATTCTCCATCAACGCCATGCGGCTGCGAATCGTCGCGCTCATGCACACCGGAACCGACAGCCCCATCGGCCATCTGCACACGCGCATCGACCCTGCCAAGCTGTAGCTCATCGGATTCCTGCACGCGCACACCACGCAGGCCATGCAGCTGCCGCCCGCCCGAGCCGAAGAAGCGCTTCTCGCCGAAGCGCTCCGACTGCATGCCGCTCGCGCCGAACACGCGCTTGCCGTCGGAACGCCACAGCGCGAGCCGCTGCGAACCATCGCCGCTCAGGCCAAGCCCTTCCATATACAGCGCAAGCGCATCTTCGCCATCGAACGGCGCATCGACGCTCGGCGTGGTGCCGAAAATGACCTCGTCACCCGTAAACGACGGCGCGCCGTCACGCCCCACCAAACACACCAAATCGAGCGTATGCCCCGGCACCTCAACGACGTCGAACACAAAGCGCCCCACATGCACCTCGTCGCCCTCGCGCACGAAACGATAATCGAACGCGCCCGCCGGCAGAAACGTGGGCTCGTAATCGTTGCGCGAATATTCCTCGGCATCGACCAGCGTCGCTCCCATCTTCAGCATGCGCCGCACAAACAGCTCGCGCGCGGCTTCGGCACGAATAGGGCTGCGCTCCTCGAAGCCCACCTCGGACACATACACGCACGTGCCCCCGGGAAACAGCACTCGTGTCGACTCGGCATGGTCGAAGTGCGTGTGCGTCAAAAACACCTTGCACTCCCCCAGCGGCACGCCAAGCTCGAAGAGCGCATTGCGCACGCGACGCATGCCCACTTCATTGGCCGCACCCGGGTCAACCACCAAGCAATCGCCGCCATCGCGCACGATGTAGCAATTCGACTCGCCCGAGCCTAAATTAACGAAAGGAACCCGAACGCAATACACGTCCGGGTTCGAAAAGACTTTGTCCATGAATTAACGTGCCTTGTAAACCGAATCGATTCCCTCGAGCGCGCTCGTCTCGGCGAGCGACTTGCCCTTGGTTTCGGGAGCAATGAACCACGACATAACCAGGCAAATGCCCACAAGCACCGCCGCCACGAGCATCGTGGGGCCAACGCCGAACGCAGCCAAGAACAGCGGCGTGCCGTACGTCGACACAATGGTGCCAATACGCGAGAAGCCAATGGCGATACCCACAGCCGAAGCGCGAACCTCGGTTGGGAACAGCTCGTTGGGATAGAGCCATTGCAGAATGCCCGGGCCGCCGCTGAAGAATGCGTACATGCCGAACGCAAGAATCACAACGAAAATCGGTGCCGTGGGCCACACGCCAAGAATGGTAAGGCCCGCACCCATGAACACCAAGCTAATGAGCAACAGCTTGCGACGGCCCATGGAATTCAGCCAGAACATCGCGGGAATAGAGCCGATCAAGAAGAACAAGCTCACGACGCTCTCGCCCAAAATCGATTCCTGGCCCTCGCCCAAGCCGAACGCGGCCATAATATCGGGGCCGAACGTGTAAATGGCGTACATCGGCACCACCTGGCACAGAATGAACACGCCCATGAACACCATGCGCTTCATGTAGCCAGAATGCAGCAACATGCGCAGCGAGGTCTTCGGCTGCTCTCCCTCATCCTCGAGCTCGACGTCTTCGCCGAACACGCGGTGCACGATCTCGTCAGCCTCTTCCTTGCGACCCTTCTTCGCGAGCCACATAGGAGATTCGGGAATGTCGTGGCGGCCAACCAGCAGAATAATGCAGGGAATAACCGCCGAACCGAGCATCCACTTCCAGCCGTCGGGCACGGTATACAGGAAGTAACCCACGAACGCGGCCACCGTAGCGCCCAAATACCACGCCGCCGACACCGCGCCCATTGAAATGCTGCGGTATTTCTTCGGCGTGAACTCGGCGATAAGCGAAGTCGCAATGGGATAGTCGGCACCTACGAACACGCCAATGAAGAAGCGCGCCGCGACAAGCTCCCACGGATTGCTGCAAAAAACGCTCAGAATCGAGAAGAGGGCAATGGCAACCAGGTCGATTATGAACATTTTCTTACGGCCGATGGCATCGGTCAGATAGCCGCCGACAATGGTGCCCACCAGAATGCCCAGCATAACCGACGCGCCAATGGCGGCCGATTCGGACGCGGTGAGGTTGAACATGGGGGTGATTTGCGTAAGCGCCACGCCGATAAGCGAAAGCACGTAGCCGTCCAAGAATGAACCGCCGCTCGAGAAAATCGCGATCTTGCACAAAAACGGCGTCATCGCAACGTCGTCGATGGTCTTTTTCGCCTTGCGCTTCACGTATCGCGCAACGCGCTCGGTCGACCATTTGCCATGTTCTTCAACGTACGCGCGCTGCGTGCGCACGTCGGGGCTCGCCTGGTGCAGAATCTCTTCGCGAGCCATATCGTTGCCTTCGCAGGCCATATCGCTGTCATTCTTAGGCGGACTCACAACTTGAGTCGTTTTCTTAATAGCGCCCATTGTTCCTCCTTTGAAACGTAATCGCCTATAAGAAGGCTCGCCGAACCACTCCAGCGAGCCCCACTACTAACTTGTAATGCTGTGCGCGAATGCTATGCGCGCTCGGGGTCCCACTCCACAATACCGTTATTGAGGAACGGTTTCGACTCGGGAGCGTCGGCGTTGACCATTCGGAACCTTGCCTCGCCCTCGGCCGTCTTCCATACCACGGTGCGCAGGCGCACGCCAGGCAGAACGGGGGAAGTGAAGCGGCACTTGAAGCGCGTCATAGCCTCGGGATGACCCGGGAACAGCAGGGAAATCACGTGGCGCATCGCCACGCCCGCGCTGCTCACGCCGTGGGCGATCGGGCGCTCAAGGCCGGTCTGCTCGGTGTAGGACCAGTCGATGTGCTGCTGATGCCAGTCGCCCATCATGCGGTACACGAGGGGCCAGTTGTAGCCGTAGGTTTCCTCGTAAGCGAAATCAGCTTCGCGATCGGGATAGTCGACAGCGTCTTTCGGGGGAAGCTCGCCGCCCCAACCGCCGTCGTAGATGCAGCAGTCATAGGTATCAACCGTGCACAGGTGCGTGCCGTCGGCGGAATACGACTTGCCCACCTGCTTCGAGAGCGAGCCGCGACCCTCACCGCGGTCCCAAATGGCCTCTTGGGTCACATAAGTCTCAATGTGGTCAGACATCTTGAACGGCGCGTGGAAATGCACGTCGATGCCGTAATGCAGCGAGCCGGAATAGTCGAAGCCGTAGTCGAGCGTCGTCGTCATTTCCTCGTTCACGGTCAGCGGCACGGCGAAGATCGGGAGAACCTTCAGGTCGGGGTTTTTCGCATCGTGCTCGTTGACGTATTCCAGGTCAACGCGACCGTCCCAGCCAGCACCGCACCCGAGCGCGCAAATCTCCAAATCTTTGAAGGTATAGTCACGCACGAAGGGCCCGAAGGTCTTACCTACGATCTCAGTTGAAATAGCCATGTCCTCCCCTTTCAGCAAACAACTGATTTATATGAAGAAACCCGTTTAATGCAAAAGCTTCTTCGCACACTTCCCCACACTTGTATGGGGCAGCGCATCCACCACCTCTACGATGGTTGGAACTTTGAAATGCGCCAAGTTGTGGCGACAGTGCTCAAGCACGGCTTCCACATCGGGCTCGACGTTCGGCTCGAACACGAGGAACGCTTTCACCGCCTGGTCGCGAACCGGATCATCAACGCCGATGACCGCCACCTCGGCAAGGCCAGGGAATGTATTGAGAACCTCTTCAACCTCAGAGGCGGAAATGTTTTCGCCAGCGCGCTTGATCATGTTGGACTTGCGATCGACGAAGTACATCCAGCCGCCCTCGTCGAAATAGCCCTTATCGCCCGAGCGCATCCAACCTTTGCAGTCAACGCAAGCATTCGTGGCGCTCTCGTCGTTGTAGTAACCCTTCATAAGGGAAACGCCCACCTCGCCATGGAATACGATGTCGCCCACCTCGCCGGCGGGAAGCGTATTGCCCTCGGAATCGACCACGCGCACGTCATAGCCCAGACCACTGCGGCCCACGCTCGGCCAGCGACGCTCCCCGTACGGCAGGTCAGTCGTAACCCAGCACACCGACTCGGTAAGGCCGTAACAGTTCTGCAGGCGCACGCCAAAGCGGTTCTCGAATTCGTCTTTCTCAGACTCCTCGATGGCCAGGTAATACTGCACCGACTTCACGTTGTGGTCGCGCTCGCCTTCCACCACGGGCTGCATCATAAGGGTGCGCACCATCATGGCGACGAGCTGCAGAGCGGTGGCGCCGAATTCGCGCACCTGCGACCAATAGCGACGCGCGCTGTATTTCTCGACGAAAATAAGCGTCGCACCACAGGTAAGCACGGGCATAAGCGCCGCGGTTTGGAAATTGGAATGGAACGCCGGCATGGTCGTGAGCAGGCGGTCGTCGGGCGAAAGGTTGCACTGCCAATCGCCGTAGTAGCCGCCATAGAGCATATTGGCGTGGGTTAATTCAACACCCTTCGGGTCGCTCGTGGTACCCGAGGTGAAAATAATCATAGCCGTATCGAGCGGGTCGATGTCGGTCGAAACCGAAAGCTCGCTTGTCTGTTCAGCGACTTCCGCGTCGAAGTCGCGCGCCGCATCGAAGAGTTCTTCGTCACCCGCGTGCGCAATGAACAACGTAGGCACAGGGTACGGCTCTCCGCCAAGTGGTCCGGCAATGCAGCTTTCCACGCCTTCGCAGTAGTAGCACTGGCAATCGGGCTCGGCGATAACCACCGAAATGTCGCATTTCTCGAACACATACACGCACTCGGCAAGCGTGTGCTGCATGTTGATGGGCACCGCCACCGCGCCGAGCTTGGCACACGCCATGCAACACGCAATGTGCTCGGGGCTGTTGTAGAGCTGCACGCCCACATTCTGGCCAGCGGTCACGCCGACCGAGCAAAGAAGATTCGCAACGCGATTGATGTATGCATTGAATTCGGCATAGGTGAAATCGCGCTGCGAGCCATCTTTGCCATGAAATTCAAGGAAGGTATGCGACCCCCTGTTAGTGGCGAGCCATTCCCACATGTCAGCCAAATTCTGGTTTCCCACAATAGTTGCCATGCGCTAAAACCTTTCCCCCAAATTCCTGGTAAAAATCCCCAGTTTTAAATGTGGCCCGCACGAATGCGGGCCACATCAGCAATTACGCCGCGATGAGAATCGCGAAATCCCGCTTAGTTCTCGCCGATTTTGACGACGTTCTTCTCAGCGAGCTCCTGCACCTGCTCGGCGGTGTAGCCAAGCTTGGTGAGGGTATCCATGGTGTCGCCACCCTGGGCAGGCATCGGGCGCCAAATCTGGCCCGGAGTCTGCTCGAAGCGAGGCATGGGAGAGAGGCCCTTGAAGGTGTCGCCGTCTTTGGTCTCCCACTCGACGAAGTTGCCACGGGCAGCCATGTGCTTGTCGGCAACCATGTCTTCGAACTCGTAAACGCTCTGAGCAGCGATGGCATGCTCGGCCAAAATATCCTCAAGTTCGAGCTTCGTGCGCTCAAGCAGCCAAGCCTCAAGGCGCTTCTCGAACTCTTCAGCGATGGGCATGGACAGCCACAGGGAAGCGGTGTCCTCAGGCAGCTCAGGGGTGCCCCAGTGCTCGCCCAGGCCGAGCTCTTCGATAATCCACTTGTTCTGGCGAATGCCGAACAGGTTCAAAGCGATGAAACCGTCCTTGCACTTGTACACGCCAATACCGCAGAGGTTCTGGTTGCGGGCGCCAGCGCGAGGCCACTTGATGCCGTCGTTGAGGAAGTCGACCAGGTAGTACTGGCTCATATACATGATGCCCTCATACATTGCCCAGTCGATGCTCTCGCCCTTGCCGGTGCGGTCAGCCTTGCGCAGGGCGGCCAGCGAGGCGGCAATGAGCAGGTAAGAGTTGATGTAGTCACCGGAGTACGGCATGGTGATCATCGGCTGCTCAGGAGTGCCGTTCTGGCAGGTGAAGCCGGCGTAGGGGCCAACGGTGCCGTCGTAGGCAGGACGCTTGACGCGGTCGGGGTCGCCGAATTTACCATAGCCGGAGCAGTGAACGATAATGAGCTTGGGGTTAACGGCCCACATATCCTCATCGGTGAAGCCCTTGCGATCCCACGTGCCGCCCTTGGAGGACTCGAAGAAGATGTCGGTGTCCTTGAGCATCTTCAACAGAACTTCTTTGCCCTCGGGGGTGAACTGGTTCAGAGCAACGGAGCGGCAGTTACGACGCTCGGCCTGAGCAGCGTTCTTAGCATCGCGAACGGTGTCGCCGTAGCCCGTGTTCTCGAGCCACGTAACATCGGCACCCCAGTCGGCCATGATGTTGCAAGCGCGAGGAATAGCTTCCTCCATTGCAGCGAAGACGATTTTGACGTCGTCGAGAACACCAAAGCTCGGTTTTTCGGTAGGAATGGCAGCCATATTGCTGGTCCTTTCTCGTTTCTCAGGGTGCGCCGCGCCCTCACACGGCGCACCCGTTGAGATTTCCCCAAATGCGAGGCGACTTGCGCCTCACGTTATTAGTAAACGCTGCACGGCCCCGCCCACGACGGGGCCATACGATGCGAATTACTGGCGATACGCCTTGATAGCGTTCTTGGAAGCGGTGAGAATCATCATCTCGTCGGTGCCGCCGGAGACGCGGTCGACACGCAGGTCGCGCCAGATGCGGTTGATGCGGTGCTCGGAAGCAACAGCGATGCCGCCCATGACCTGCATAGCGTCGTCAACGACCTCGAAGGAAGCGTTGGCGCAGAAGTACTTGCACATTGCAGCCTGGCCAGCGTCGACGTCGCCGCCGAGGTTGGTGTCGGCGTTCCAAGCAGCTTCGTAAAGCATGTTGCGCATGGAGTCGAGCTTGATGGCCATGTGGCAGAACTTCAGGGAGTTCAGCTGGAAGCGAGCGACCGGCTTGCCGAAGGCAACGCGAGCCCAAGCATGCTTGGCAGCGTCTTCGAAAGCAGAGATAGCCGTGCCGTAGTCGCAAGCAGCAACGAGCCAGCGCTCGAAGTTGAAGTCAGCGACGCCGCGGTTGAAGCCGTTGCCCTCTTTGCCGAAGAAGTCCTTCTCCTCCATCTCGACGTTGTCGAGGTAGACCTCGCAGCAGGAGTCCATACGCAGGCCCAGCTTGGTGAGCGGGGACAGCGAGATGCCCGGCTTGGACATGTCGACGAAGAACTCGGAGATGACATCCGGGTTGTCAGCGTCGCGGCACATGATGATGAGGTACTTAACACCCTTGGAAGAGGTGATGAAGGTCTTGGTGCCGTTGAGGTAAATCTTGCCGTTCTCGCGCTTGTAGGTGGTCACGAGGCCGGAAACGTCAGAGCCGGCGCCCGGCTCGGTGCAAGCGGAGTTCACAACCTGCTCGCCCGTGCCCAGGTACTTCAGGCAAGCATCGATCTGCTCCTGAGTGCCCTCGCGGACGATGGTGTTGTAACCGGTGAGCAAGTACAGAACATAGGTCGGGGCACCGTACTGGCCGAGAACCTCGTAGATCGCCATCAGCGTGGTGATGGGCTGCTCGAGGCCGAGGCCACCGTGCTCCTCATCGAGCATGATGCGGTCGAAGCCCATTTCGCAAAGGCCCTGGGCCCAGCGCAGCGGGTACTCGTGCTTCTCATCGCACTCGTGGAAGTAGGTCTCCCAGTTCTCGCTCTCCATGTAGTCGCGGTAGGACGCCACGATGAGCTCTTGTTCGTCGGTCAGATTGAAATCCATTGAGGAACCTCCTTATTGGTTGCACTCACATCCGGCCTCGCCGGAATATGACAGGATTGGGGGGTGGGCATCTGCCCTATTGAAGCTACGCCTGATGGCGGGTCTTCCAGAATTCAGCGGAATGTTCGATGCACTCAGCAGCTTCATCGAGCATTCGGGAGTAGTGAACGAATGCATGCAGCACGCCTTCGAACACTTCGTGCTGGTTGCGCACGCCGTTGGTGTCGAGAACGCGGTGCAAAAGCTCGGAATCGTCACGCAGCGGGTCGAGACCGGCAGCGGCGATGTAGCACACAGGCATGCTCGTCGTAAGGTCGTTGTGGAACATGTCAACGTACGGTGCCTTGGTTTCGGTAGCCAGGTCGTTGAGCCAGCACTCGTTGTAGTAAATAAGGTCTTCCTTGCGCATGCCGTCGATATCCCAACCGTACAGACGCTGCGACATGGAATCTTCAAGGCCATAGAAGCCGTAGTACAGAAGCAGGCTCTTCACGAAGGAGTTGTCGCCCTCTTCGTCGCGCAGCCACAAATTCGATGCCATCGAAAGAACTGCGCCGCCCGAATCGCCGGCGAACGAAAGGTCATCACCGTCGATGCCTTCTTCAGCACCATGTTCGTGCAGGTGCTTGGCGACCATCACGCACTCCTGAATGTTGGTGGGATACTTCGACTCAGGAGACAGGTGGTAGTCGACGCTCACGACAACCGCGCCCGTTTTCTCGGCGAGAATGCGGCACACGCGATCGTGGGTGTCGGGGCTGCCCACAACAAAACCGCCGCCGTGAATGAATTCAATCACGGGAAGCTTCTCAGCTTCGACGGGGTAATAGTAGCGAGCCATGAATTCGCCCATGGGACCTTCGAACGTGCGCTCGACGGTCTTGGCCATAACCGGACCGCCCTCGTTCCAGAAGCGGCGCTCGCGCACGTAGTTCTCGCGCATCTCGGCGAATCCCACGTCGGTGACGAAGGCGTCGCCTGCAAGCTCGGCCGACTTCTGGAGGACGGCTTTCATCTGATCGTTCATAAGCAGCTGTGGATCGACTTTATTTTCCATGTTCAATCCTTTCTCGATGACTTGGGAAAGTGGAGAGGCGTTTGGCGTCGCCTCTCCACAAGGCCAGCGGATTCGCTGGTAATAAGGGGCCTGTGCGGCCGGTCGGCATTATGCGAGCCAGCCGCTAAAGTGCTTGAAAGTTAGTCGGCCTGAGAGGCAGCGTGCTTCTTGGTGGCGCGGATGCACATGACCAGGAAGATGATGCCGAGGACGGCGAACATGATCTCGAAGCCGAAGATCTGGTTGAAGGCTGCGACGCCGGAAGCGTCGATCAGCGAGCCGTACCAGGTGTGAATGAACACGTCAGGCAGGAAGCCGATAACGGAAAGGATGCCAGCGGCGGTGCCGAAAATTCGCATCGGAATGCCGAGCTCGGAGAGCGGCGAGGAGCCGATGGAGAAAGCGCCGTAGGTGGCGAAGCCGAACACGACGACCAGGCAAGAAGCCATGATAGACATGCCGGGATCCTGCGGCAGAACGATGAAGGCGCCCAGAACCACGATGGCGAGCACGAAACAGCCCATGATGGTCTTGGAGGACTTAGCCTTCGCGGCGATGGCGCCGATAACCGGGCCAGCGAGCAGGCCAATACCATAGGTACGAATGAGGCCAACAACGTTCACGACGTTGGCGTCGGTACCCAGAGCCTGAGACAGGTACGGAGTGGTGTAGGTAGCGCCCTGGTACACGCAGTAGACGCAGAAGTAACCGAGGCAAGCCCACAGAACGCCGGGGGTCTTGATGGCCTCAGCGGCATCGGAGAGGCTGAAGAGCTTGGAATCCTTGTTGATCTCACCCTTGAAGTCGGGGATAAAGATGAAGGACAGAACGCCGAGGATGGCAATCAGAACACCCAGGAAGATGATGACCGATTGCATAGCGAAGGTCGTATCGGGAATAGCAGCAACGATAGCAACGTTGATCATGCCGATAACGAGGCCGGCAACACCGTAGATGGAGTAGGAAACACCAATGCGGGCAGGATACTCATCCTCTTCGCAGCACAGACGAATAACCTTGAAACGGGTGCCCCACCAAATCAGGATGGAGGTAAGGCCCATGCCACCGAACAGCACGTAGCACATCTGCACGGAAGGAAGCATTGCGTAGAGGAACGTGAGCACTGCGGTGCCGATGAAGCCAACCCATGCGAGAGTACGCATACGGAACTTGTCGGCGAGAATGCCCGAAGGCAGGTAGCAGATAAGAGCGACGATGCCGTAGAAGGACACCATTGCGCCCAAGTCGGCGTTGGTGCAGCCGAGAGCCGTCATCAGAGGATCGTAGAAGACGCCCTTCAGATACATCGGCGTATAGATGATGGAGGAACCCATCGAAATGAGGACGATCAAGAACCACTTGTGGAAACCAGTGAGGTCCTTGTACGTCACCTCGCCCTTGCTCTTTGCAAGAATGGACATGTGTTTTCCCTTTCTCGTTTACCTTAAGAAAGCATTGCTTTCCGGTACGAGCGCCCCTCTCCTTGCTTATGAAGTTCTTGATCGTTTTCCGAATTGCTCCGTTCAAAAGAGCCAAGGACTTCATAAGAACTCGCGGGACGCGTGTCGCGCATGCGCGACGCCAAATAAGTAGGCCCCTTAAGCCCAGCGAATTCCGCCTCCTTCCAAGGGATCGTGCCATCGTATGAAGCCTTATTCCGGATGTTCGGCTTTGTTGCCGACTCCCGGTTCCCCAAAGGCCTCATCGATCAGACAAGTTGCATTTTGTGGCCGAATCGTGAAGTGCGCTATCGCTTGTTGACTATGAATCGCGCTTTACTGGCAAACGAGTTAGTGGATAATTGGAGCATACTTAAAAAACTGTGATGCAGGTTTAATCCAGGTGAATTACCCTATTCAGCATAAATCTGGCCTATTGGAACAAAAAAATCGATAAGCTAGATTAATAAATCGGCATATGCCGCACTGCGCGAGGGAAAGGATGGGGAACGCTGTGAGTATGGTTTCCTTCTTCGGAAGCGATGCGGAATCGGTAGAAAAAAGGGATGCGTTAGGCGTCCATTATCTTGGCCTGAGCCTTGCACTCGCGTGGTTTTATTGCCTGTGGTTCTCGCCAAGCGTGTTCGTGTGCATGCCGCTCATGGGCCGCGCCATGGTGTATTCCTGGCTTGCGAGTCTCGCGTTTTCGGCGCTTGCATTCCTCGTAATGCCGTTGGCGCTTCGACGCATCAATATATATGAGCACCCTACCCTCGTATGGGTTTCAGCCGGAACGCTTGCCGCAGGCACGCTGTTGTTCACGCTTGCAAAGCCCTTGGCGACACTGCCCCTTTTTATTTGGGTCGTGTTCCCCATTGTGCTGGCCGTGGCCAACGCACTTCTGTGGGCCGCATGGGGCGAATTCTACACGCGCAAACGCTCGACGTTCGCGGTAGGCAAATTCGCGCTTGTCTACGGATCGGTGATGCTCGCAGCAATGATCATGACCGAGATTTTGCCCGCGCCTGTATCGAATGTGTTCGTGGCGCTGCTGCCCATTGCGTGCGGCGCAGTATATAAGTACGAAAACAAGACGGTTGAGGGACTTGTATTCCCCACGCTTTTGCCGAAGGCGATTCGCAAAAAGACGAATCGCGCAACGCTTATTATATCGGTTTCGCTGTGCATCGCGTGCGTGGCCTGCTACTTCACGATTGCTATAGTTCCTGAAGATAATATCCTCACAGATGCGGCGGCATACCCCTTGGGAATGGGTTTGGCGGCAATTCTGTGCCTTGTTATTGCGTCAATCGCGCGCGTTGGCAAACGCACCGAAGCCGCATACAAGCTTCTTCCCTACTTCATGGTTGCGGCCATTGTCGCCATTGCCTTTTTCCTGAGCAATCACGTCGAATTTGACACAATTGCGTTCACACTCGCCGTTATTCTGGCCGGCATTTTCGAGTTGTTCGTGATTTCGTATTTCGGCACCATGTCGTCGAAGGGCTACATGGCTCCCGTTGCGGCGTTTTGCGCGTCGAGCGCCATTGTGCGCCTGGGCTTTTCGATTGGCGAGGTTTGGGCCGTGCTCTATGAAGACATTCAGGGCATTTGGAACACGCTCGTTGAGCCCACATCGTTGTTCCTTATGTGCCTTGTAGCGCTGTCGCTTATTCCGCTCGTGCGCAGCGAAGGCGACATCATTCACGTAACCACGGCGCCTGCCACGCAAAACGACACCGAAGAGATTTGCGACGCGGTTATCGTGGAATTCAAGCTCTCGAAGCGCGAAGGTGAGATTCTGAAGCTCGTGGCACGCGGCTACACCGTGGACAACATCTCGAACAAACTCGTGATTAGCCCCTACACCACACAGACGCACATTCGCCACATTTACGCGAAGATGAACATTCACAAGCGCAGCGAGCTGTTGGATTACATCAACATGCACCGCGACAGCGAAAAGCCCGTACGCCCCGCCGCAAAGGCCGAGAAGAAGTAACGGAAACGGGAGAAGATGGAGAGGCGCCCTGCGGGGCGCCTCTTTTGTGTTAGGGAAACGGACCGAAAAAGATCGAAGCGTCAGCCTGCACCAGATACGAGCCGATACCGTACGACGTCGCCGTTTACGCATCGCCACACAAGTGATCTTCTAAGCAGCGCATCCGCTGATTTAACGACCCTCATAAAGGAACTCATCGACCTCGGCAAGAAAGCAGGCAATTTGGAGCCAACAATCTCCACAGACGAAATCCAGCCCCTCGCTCATGCCGCAATCCTCCCTAATGGCAGCGGTCATCCCTTTGACTCGCGCTTCAAGAAACAAGCGAGCCGACTTAAAACGCGCACCAAACGATTCAATCAACGGCATTCATTAGGAACGAGCACGGTATCGTGCCGTTACGGCCGCAGGGCGCTAATAGGGAACACGTAGACGTCATGGGTGGCGTCGTAGCGGCAGAAGGGAGACGTCGCAGTGACAACGGCGCAAAACTCGGGCTTGGGGTTGCGTGCCGCCGGGTTGGAGGCGACCTTTTCGCGCAAGCGCTCGATATTCCTGATGCCGTCGGGCACCTTGGCCTCGCCGAGCTTGATTTCCAACGCCGCCCAGCGACCGTCGCGAAGCTCGATAACGACGTCAACCTCCAACCCATCCGAGTCGCCGTAATAGCGAAGCGACCCCGGGTGCGCGCCCGGGAGACACGCGGCATAGGCTCGCAGGTCATGGACGCACAGCGACTCGAAGAGCAACCCGAAGGTCTGCCCGTCGGAGAGCAGCCTCTCCGGCCCCATGCCGAGCGCGGCAGCAGGAATGGACGGGTCGGCGAAGTAGCGTTTGGGCTTGGTGCGCAGACGCGACTTGGCCCTTACGGGGGCGTCCCAGCCGGGCAAGCCCTCGATAACGTACATGCCTTCAAGCATGTTCAGATAGGAGGTGACGGTGGACGCCGCCGGCGCCCCGGCCTCGTCTCCCAGCGAAGCGTCCTGAGCGATGGTCTGCAGGGTTGCCGCCGTGGCGACGTTGCGCGCAAGCGAACCCACGATGCGCCGCGCCATGTCGGGCGTTCCGCCCTTCTTGGGAACGCTGACCTCAAACATGGCATCGAGATACTGGTCGACGACCTCTGCGGCCGTCTGGGCATCGGCCCCAACAAGGGCGGGCCAGCCGCCGCAGCATATAGCATCGGCCAAAGGCGCCAGCGACGTTTCGCATGCCGATGGATTGAATACACCTTCGAACAACCCCGACAGCGACACCGAGCCCGTGGACAGGCCGCGCTCCCACAGCGTCATGGTGCTCATATCCACGCGCGCGATGCGCCCAGCACCGCTATGGGTAACGGCGTCCTTGGCCGGGGTTGAAGAGCCCGTGAGAATGAACAGGCCGCGTTCGCCGCCGGCCGCGTCGACCGCGCGGCGCGTGGCATCCCAGGTGGAGGGAACCTCCTGCCACTCATCGACGACGTGAGGGTGCGCGCCCTGCAGCGCCAGCATAGGGTCAGCCTCAGCCAACGCCTTAACGTTAGGGTCGTCCAGATGCACAACACTCTCGCCGAACGCTAGCGCCGCCCAGGACTTGCCGCACCACTTGGTGCCGCGGATCTCAACTGCGCCGAAGGTGGAGAGCAGCCTCTGCAGTCGCTCATCGACGAGACGCGGGCGATACGACTGGGGCTTCTCGGTTCCATATGCAACCATAGCCTAATATCCTTATCTGAAGCGGGGATACTTTATTTTCGAGGAATATCGTACTCGATTTTCGAGGATATACACACTTCATTTTCGAAATAGGTTCATGTGAATTTAAACGTCCCGTGGCTGAATACGGAGCAACGGTAAAAGAAAGCCTGTTCTACCAGATTGAACTGTCCATGACAGACTGATACAAACCACCGATAAGCCTCGATGGCAAGCAGGTGACGAGGCATTGCCAAGCAAGCCCATCGCCAACACGCACCTCACACCGCGCCTCAGCGCGACCCAACCCAAACCTCCAGCAGGAAGGCCTGCCGCTGATCCAGCCGCTCAAGAGGACAGAGTTCTTCGCCGTGTCCAACATCAGGCGCAGGTTCGTGTTCGGCGAGCCCGGTATACAGCGCCGCTAAATCTCCGAGATTCCCAGGGAGGCCGTGCGCGAGGCAATTGCCAACGCATTGTGCCACCGCGACTACGCAACAGGCACATCCGTTCAGGTAAACGTCTACATGGACTTCATCGAGATAGTGAACCCCGGGCTGTTCCCCGAGGGCGACTCGCCTGAGAGACATCTCGAGGGATCGGGCGGCGACTTCAAGCAGCGCAACCCGAACATCGCGCAGGTGCTCTTCCGCTCGGGTATGATCGAGCAGTACGGCACCGGCATACCGCGCATCAAGAGGGCGTGCGACGTCGCTGGCGTGGCATTCAGCTATCGCCAGGACGCCAACGCCACCGTCATTCGCTTCGAACGCACCGGGTCGCAGGTAAACGACCGGGGAAGCATCGCAGCAGACGGCACAACTGTCATCGCCGCCAACCCGTCGGCACTTGAGGGTCTCAACGAGGCCGAGAAGACCGCCGTGCAAATTGCGCGCGACTCGGGCCGCGTTACGAAGAAGGCACTTATGGAGCAAGCGGGTGTCGGAAGAACCAAGGCGACGAAAACCTTGAAACAGCTCGCGGAGAAAGGCGTCCTCGCGTGGGTCGACAGAGGAACGAACGACCCTTACCAGTATTATCGCCTCAACGAAAATGCATAGCTCATAACTGACCGCGAGGTGACCGCAGCTGACCGCGAGGTGACCGCAGCTGACCGTTTCGCACACAAGGTCGTCAAACCTCTGCCGAGTCGCCGTCGATCCGCCTTCGATAGAGCGTCCCCGCTCAACGGGGAAATCGTAATAAGCTAGTAGAAATCAAACCCGCGATGAAGGGGGCGGCAGTGGAGCCAAAACACAAGGAGATGGCCCGGCAGATGAGGGCCGACGGCGTAAGCGAGAAGATGATCGCCAGGTTCGTCGCCGAGGAGATGGAGGAAGACGAGTTCCGCCGCGGCAAGGGCGCCACCGAGATCGAGGCGTTGCGGGAGTGGAGGAAGATCCCCGAGCATATCCGCAAGCTGCTGCTCGTCAACGCGTTTTGCCATAACTGCGGCACGACGGAGTTCGCGCCCGGCTACACGCTGCGCATGCGCCGCGGCCGCGTGCTCATCAAGGGTTGCTGCGCGAAATGCGGGGCTGAGGTCGCCAGGCTGTGCGACTGATGTTGTCGTGGAACGACCGCCCCTCGTCATGGCGCATAGCGACAGCTCGCACCCTTCTTCGCCGCCATGCTACTCCCATTCCTCGATGCGCGTGAGGTACGAATCTGCCCCGTAGTGACCAGACAGATATGCTTGCCGAAAGCCGCGTTCTTGCTCACCAGATTGCCGTTCGGCTCATGGATGTTAGCAAGCGACCATAGCTGGCTTGCCTCGCCCTCGGCTCGAGCAGCGAACCATACCTCGTCACGGCGGAACACATCGTTGCGCATAGCGGACACATCTTGCGATGAGAAAATCAGCTGCGCGCCGTTCTTGCTAACCTCAGGATCTTTAAACAGCAGAATCACGTACCGCAGGAGTTTCGAGTGCAGCTTGGCGTCAAGCTCGTCAACCACCACAGTGCCGCCGCGCTCCCCTAGCGACTCGCGAACCCCACTTGCGACTTCTGGGCGGTTTCGCAGGCCGAATCGGCCCGAAACGCCGCGTCGACACGCCGGCCAGGTACATCTCGATGATGGCCTCCTCGACCGAGGTCTCGCGCCTTTTGTAGCGCTCGATGACGACGGTGGCGAACCTCATCCCCTTGAGCTTGGGCATCTTGAGCGTGACCTGGCCCGACGTCGTGGTGAAGCCGCGCTCGTAGTGGCCGGCGCGGTAAGCGGCGCGCTCGTCGGTGCGCTCGTAGGGCACGGCGCCGACAAGCTGGTCGGCCTCCTCGTCGATCATCGCGTTGAATAACAAGACTGACATTAAAAAACGCTGTCTAAGCCCCTATTTACTTCTTCTTGGCGTTGTACATGGAGACCATTTCGTCTTGCAGGGTGGTCTTTGCCAAAGCAACCGTCTCTGGCAGGCACTTGGCCGAGAAGGGGCACTTCCTGAGCCTGATGCAGGTTGGGTACTCAAAGCACGTGGCGCACCTCGGCATGATCTCGCCGCGCTCGCGGAAGCTCTGGACCACGGACTCGTCAAGCTCGTCAGAGTCGATGCTGCCCACGAAGTTGTCCTCGCTGTAGTGCTCGCAGAGCCCCAGGTGGCCATCGGGCAGCACCGTGAGGGAGCCTCCGCTGTCGGCCATGCACTGAGCCATCGGAATCTTGGCCTTGATGCCGCGGCGCTCGAGCAGGCCCGCACGCTCAAGCCGCAGGTCAAGATTCTTGATGCTCCAGGAGAGCTCCTTGGTCGCATCCTCCCTCATGGGGACGATGTCGATGCCATCAAACTCGCTCGTCATCGCGCAGTAGACACTGAACAGCCTGGCGCCGGCAAAGCGCGCCTCAAGGTCGTCCACCAGGGCCAGGAGATTCTTAGCGTTGGCCCTGCTCACATTGAGCCGCACTATCACGCGGACGCCCGCGTCAAGCAGACCCCGGATGTTTGCGAGCACCACCTGGTAGGGGCTCTTCTCGCCGGCGTCAACGTAGCGCTTGACGGCGTTGTAGACGCCCTCGGTGCCGTCAAGCGTGATCTGAATCTGGCGAAGCCGCCAGAGCTCGGCTGCGCGCTTGATGAGCTTCTCGTCAAAGAGGAAGCCATTGGAGATCATGGAGGACTCGTACCCGATACCGCGCTCAACGAGGTCGTTGCAGATGAGGTCAATGACCTGAGCGTTGTACAGGGGCTCTCCACCAAACCAGGCAAGGCGCACCTTGTTGCCGCCGCAGTGGCGCACGATGTAGTCGGCCGTCTTGTGCGCGGTCCGGACGCTCATGGTCGGACGGGCGCGGCCCTTCTCGTAGCAATAGAAGCAGCGCGCGTTGCAGTCCATGGTGGTGAAGACGTGATAGGTGGTGACGTGCTCGGGCCTCTGGTGGAGGGACTCCAGCACCAGGCGCACGAGGTCCGCCGAGCTCTTGTCGTCTATGCTCGCCGGAACGCGGAACCAGCGTTCCTGCAGCTCAAGGCACTCGTCCGGGCTGCCAAACTCCTCAGGCGAGAGGAGCGCGAGCTCGCGCGTCAGCGTGTTGAAGGCAAGGGTGCCCTCCCCGACCTCCTGGAAGACCAGGTGGTTGGTCCACCTCCAGCCGTCCGGCGCGGCCTTGGGCTCGCCCAAGATCTTGAGCACGTTGGATACCGGTTCTTGGATGGTCTCCACGAAAATCTGCCTTCCTGTTTTGTGGAACATGCCAGGCAGGCAAAACATCTACTTGCGCAGCATGCGAGAGGGGGGGTAAATTTAGCTCTACTGTAAATGCTAACGAAGGGAGCTTCTCGATATGGATAAAAAGAACAGAGAGTACGTCTCGCCGGAGATGGACGTGATTTTGTTGGAGCGAGGGGATGTGGTATGCGATCCGTCTAGATGGTGCGTCTCCGGACAAGGCGGCAGTTTGGGTGATTTCCCAATCGGTTGTTGGGAGGACGTTTGCGATGGCGATTTTGGCGGCGACTGATAACCAACCCCACTAGTAGCACCCCTGAGCGGCTAACCGAATCCTTCTCGGCTAGCCGCTCTTTTATGCGTCAGTCCTCAACAAAGCCCTGCTCGCGCATGCGGGCGAGAAGTGCCTCAACGTCAGCGAGGGCACGGCCAGTCTCCACGTCGTACTCGGCTACGAGGCGCTCGGCTATGGCCTTCACGTCCAGCCCCTCCTCCACGCCGTGCCAGACGACGGCCGCGGTCTGGTTGAGCTTGACCATGCCATGGAAGTCTCGGCTGGCGTCACCGGTGGCAATGACCACGGCCTGGCCGGCGACGTCTCGCATAACAAAGCCCTGCTTAATCCTCATGGGAATTCCTTTCATCATTGTTGACTAAACACGCGTCAAAGTCTTGGCCCGTCATAGCCTCGAAGCTAGCGCGAACTGCGGTTGGTTCCATGGTGCAGGAAAGCTCGTAAACCGGAACGCGCCGCAGCAGCACGTCAAGAAACTCCAGCGTGAGGACTGCGGCGGAAGCATCCGAGGGAACGTGTAGCTGCCTAAGCGCACGCTCAAGGACATCCGCCGGCTCGATGCGCCGGCAGACGTCCTTCTCGCCGCGCGAGATGAAACAGAGACCGCCAAGTGGAACGCAGACGTTGCGCTGCCAGCCCTCCTTACCAGACCACGGGGTGCCGCAGGCCATCACCCCGGCGTCACTTGCGTACAGCAGGGGCTTGTCCCCGTTGACCACCTGGACCGCATTGCCCAGTGTACGGTGCCAAAGTTGTAGGTGGGTGGACTTGCCCGTACCGCTGGAAGCGGTGAAGGCGTAGGCGCGGCCATCGTACTCAAGCACGGCAGCGTGCATGAGGAAGCGTCCGACGGCAGGGCCCTTCTCGGCAAGCTGGCGAAGAAGGGCGAGCTGGGTCAGATAGGTGTCAGTGAAGTAGGGTTGACTGGCAATCTCTCGCTCGGCCTGAACGAGTTCCGGGGTCACGCAGAGGCTGAGGTCCGCAACGGGCGCCGGAGAAGGCACAAGGTAGTCACCAAAGAAGCGAGAATCGTCAATGCCGTCCACGTCAACGAGGATGTTCGCAAGAGACAGTTGCATAGGCTTCAAAACCATTCAGGAAGTAGGTATGTAACGACCTCTGCATTATACGCAAGACCTCCGAGGTGGGTACAACCAACTCGCAACCTCAACAGATAGGATCCGCAATGGGGCAAAGAGCCCCTCGACCACGCATCTCAATCTACAGGAATGGCGTTGTCGGGAACATCATTGCCGAGACCGGACACATGTTTAATTGCTCTTAATAGCAAGATTGGGCAGTAGCGGGAGGCGGTCCTACGCACAAATAGCCCATGGCTGCTCTGCAGGCTATCTGCTCGCGTGTTGTAGCCAAATTGATAATAGGGGCATCACCTTAAGATGATGCCCCTTAAATGGTGCAGGTCATAGCACCTAAAGTGGTTAATCTCTCTTGAACAAATCCCTCGAGTACACCTTGTCTGCAACATCGGCCAAATCGTCGCTCCAACGGTTAGCCACAATCACATCGCACTTGGCCTTGAACTTGTCCAGGTCGTGCGTTACCTCGGACCCGAAGAACTCCGGCGCGTCGAGCGTGGGCTCGTAGACCACCACGGGCACGCCCTTGGCCTTCACGCGTTTCATGACGCCCTGGATGGAGCTCGCGCGGAAGTTGTCGGAGTTTGACTTCATCGTCACAAATCCAGGTCGACCCACTCGTCGAAGGTTATGGAGTCGCGGTTGCAACGGGTTTGCCAGTAGCAGGTCATGCCCGGCTTCACCAGCAGCCTTTGGCGTTGGTAGTCGTCGTAGGTTGCGACCTCAGCCGGCAATGCGGGACGCGGGCCCACGACGCTCATCCCTTTTGTCGAGACGAAAAAACAAGATTACCTGCAGAAATGCTCCGGCTAGATAGCTGAACTATCTGTTTCCTGGAGTTTGAACCTCCAGACTTTTGCGGCTCATTCCGACCGTCATCGACGATGAGCCAGCTCCGAAAAGCTGCCTTCAAATCGAATAGTAAATCGTCCCATTGGGGCAGATTCCCAATGGGACGATTCTTCGCATCAGCGTCGACGTATACATAAATCCGGCCATCGAAAACGATGCGGACCCTCATAACCGCCACGCATAGCCGCCCAGTCCAATATTCGCAAGATCACGCCTATAGGCAGGAGGCACCGACCCGCCTCCCCCCCCATTCCTTCCTCGCCGAGGGGCCGAGGGCTAGTCGAGCCTTATCGGCCTCTCGGGCCTCTTCCTCCCCGAACAGTACGGGCAGTAGCCCGGCTTGGCCCTCACCCTGTCGCGGACGGCCATCTGGTAGACGTGGCCGCACTCGCCGCGCCACCATGCGAGCTTGCGGCTTACGGCCTGCACGCCGGTGGGCTCCAAGCGCTTGTTCATGCGCGGGTGCCACATCGCCGCTATGCCGGGATGCGTGGCGGCCAGGTCGTTGAAGCCGCGCAGCAGCTTGCGGTTCTTGCAGTACGGGCAGCTGTCGTCAATGCGCATGGAGCGCATGCTCACCTTCTCGCGCCAGACGTGGCCGCACGATCCGCGCCACCACACCATGGTGCCTGCGTGGACGTGGAGGTCCTCGGCGCACAGACCGCCGTTCAGCTCGGGGTCGAGCTGCCTGGCTGCGTCCGGCCTCTTTGACCCGAGGTCGTTGCTGCCCTTGGCGAGATAGTGTCCCCTTGTATTCGCTACGATAAAACTCGACACTTGTCGAGTTTTATCGTAGCGAATACACTTTGGCGTACTGATGGGAAAAGCGCCCTTCGATGCGAAAGAGAGAGCTTGTCGTATTCTGTCTTATGCCGCATGGACAGTTAACCGTTTCCATGCACAAGACCTAATCGAGAAAGCTGAAAACCAAGGAATTGACCCCATGCTTGAAGATTTGTTGCGTAAAAACAATTAGCTTATAGCCCTTGGCAAACACGAAGGAAAACCGAAAAGAGTTAATAAAAATGGACTACCGCAGCGTATTCAAACAGATTCTCGTCCGATACCTTAACGATCCTCGACTCGAAAATATAGACAAAGAATTGCGAGAGTTGTCTATAGCGGCTACGCCTTCGTTTCTATACAGATATAGAAAATGCACTCAGCGCCACTTCTCAGAGCTGAAAAACGAGGTCCTGACATTCTCTGCTCCTGTGGTCTTTGACGACGACCCAGAAGACGCATTCGTTTCAATGGAAAATGACCGAATCGATGAATTGCGAGATTTAGCAGCGGGAACAATCCTCCCAACACTTTCCGATCTTGCCCAGATGAACCAAGAAGATCGCAACAGTGCAATGAACAAAATCCTCTTTTCAGATGGTCGCGAAGTTGATTTGTTTGAAGGAGTCGTCCCTCTAAATAAGACTTGGAACTATGCGTTTTTCTCTTCCTTAACCAATGAAGAGAAGGCGCGCTACGTCACAGAAACGTTCGACGGTATACTTAACATAATTTCCGAAAGAGACGCATGCGCCCGAATTCGAAACCATACGAAAGTAGCATGCTTATGCGAAGACCCCAATTCTGCACAAATGTGGGATGAATATGGCGACGAGGGAACCGGATTTCAGCTCGAATACTCCAGAGATGCTTTATTTGGAATGGGAGCATTTGGAAGCACCACCCCGTTGATATTTCCTGTAATATACGAGGATAAACGACCCGACATGAGCGAACTTGCCATGATTTTCGCCTTAGAGGATTCTGGATTTCAATTCTTACCCGGTAATACCCTGATGAATCGATATTGCTTTGCCTACATGCTGGCAGCAATCTATATAAAGAGCCATACCCTGTTCTCTCACGAAGAAGAATGGCGAATAATGATTCCAGACCACTCCACAAATGAAACGCATCGCCTCTACGCCGCAAGACTGTGCCCAATCAATCGAATCATATTGGGTAAGCGCACATCCCGCCAAGACAAAGCGATTCTTAGAGAAATAGCCGCGAAGCTCAGCGTACCAATCACGGAGTAAGGTAGCGAAAAACCCTGTGCGCACTTTGAAAGCTAAACACGTCCAAAAAGAAAAGGACATAGCGCATACCGTCAGCATAACCTGAGGCCAAGCCCAATCATGCTAGGAGGCAGGCAACGTCCAAACCAATCATATCATTCGGCGAGCCGGCCAGGAGACCATCAACGCGATGCTGGACGAGGAGGCCGACCAGCTCGTCGGCGCGGGCCCGCACGAGCGAACCGACGAGCGCGCGGCGTACCGCGCCGGCCGCTACGAGCGCGGCTTCACCACGACGTCGGGCCGGGTCACGCTCAAGATGCCCAAGCTCAAGGGCATGCGCTTCGCCACCGCCGTCGTCGAGCGCTACAAGAGGCGCGAGACCAGCGTCGAGAAGGCCATCATCGAGATTCACCTGGCCGGGGTGTCCACGCGGCGCATCGAGGACGTCGGCGAGATCCTGTGGGGCGCGGGCGTCTCCGCCGGCACGGTCTCCAATCTCAACGACAAGGCGTTCAAATCGGTCGAGGAGTGGCGATGCCGGCCGCTGACCCGCGAATACCCGTACGTCTACGTCGACGGCATCTACCTGAGGCGCAGCTGGGGCGGCTCCTGCGGGAACGTCGCCGTCATGGTCGCCATCGGCGTGAGCGAGGACGGCTACCGCGAGGTGATCGGGTGCGCCGAGGGCTTCGCCGAGTCGTCGGAGCGCTGGCGCGACTTCCTGTCGTGGCTCAAGCCTCGCGGGCTGCGCGGCGTTCGCATGTTCGCCGGCGACAAGGCCGCCGGCATGGTCGGCTCGATCGCCGAGGTGTTCCCGAAGGCAAAATACCAGCGCTGCACCGTGCATTTCTACCGCAACGTCCTCGCCAAGATCGCCAAATCGAAGAGGCCGCAGGCGGCGGCCATGCTCAAGGCAATCCACGCGATGGAGTTTCGCGAGGCGGCCGCCACCAAGGCCGAGACCGTGGCCGACGACCTGGAATCGATGCGGCTCAAGGAGGCCGCCAAGGTGGTGCGCGACGGGCACGCCGAGACGCTGGCGTACTGCGAGATGCCGCGCGAGCATTGGCGGCGCATCCGCACGAACAACGCGATCGAGCAGCTCAACAGGGAGATAAGGCCAGGACCCGCGTGGTCGGCACCTTTCCCGACGGCAAGTCCGCCCTGATGCTTGTGGCCGCCCGCCTGAAGTACGTCGGCGACAGCGAGTGGGGGGCCGCCGCTACCTGGACGTGTCGCTTCTCAAAGAGCAGTCGTGCTGACGGCTAGAAGATATGACCGATGAAAATCGGTGAGGCTCCCCTTTATGCAGGTCGTGG
>OLQK01000671.1_pt1 | contig 32192 bp, 29 predicted proteins | sample 1672501 | NCBI WGS metagenome assembly OLQK01 (sample SAMEA3136693, study PRJEB25190) | human gut metagenome | biome: human gut; feature: human-associated habitat; material: faeces | place: Austria | collected 2013
TGCAATTATTAGCGGTTATATGTCTACAGATAGGCCTCAAAAATATGAGAAATTGGTAGATATGTGGTTCCAGGCCTTTTTCTATTCCTTTGTAATATCAGTTTTATTGACAGTAGCAGGTGGCAATATAGAAGTGACGAAGAAAGAAGTTATTAGTTGGGCTATGCCAGTTGCATATGATAAATTTTGGTATTTTACTGCCTTTTTTGCTCTCTTTTTTACAATTCCAATTTTAAATCGATTCGTTGTTAAGATAGATGAAAAAACAGCAAAAAAAGGAATAATTATTTTAATTATTTTGTTTGGCACATGGAATTTGTTTGCTAATGCATTTAAAGTTCAAAATGGATATTCTGCGTTCTGGTTGATGATATTATATTGTATTGGTGCATTTGCAAAAAAGGCTAAGGTATTTGAAAATAAAAAAACGAGTACTTTGTTAGCAATATGGGGAATGTGCATTTTTATTACATGGATTATGTGTGTACATTATGGAAATAAAATATTTGTAAACTATATATCCCCTACAATGATACTAAGTGGTTTGATTATGGTTGTTTTGTTTGCGAGAATACATCTAAAGGGGACAATTATTTCTAGATTATCCCCATTGGCGTTTGGTATTTATTTGTTTCAGCAGAATCAAATAATTTGGGAAAAATATTTAAATAATGCATTTTCATTTGTGCTAAACAAAAGTGTAGTAGTAGGAGTTCTTTATGCAATCATATGCGCAGGTGTAATTTTTATTATTGGTCTGTGTGTAGAGTTTGCAAGAAGTAAATTTGTAGGCATTTTAAAAGTTCACCAAATAAGTAAAAGAATTGTGAGTTTTATACAATATTTATTAGAAAAAGCGATTATTTTATTCGATTGATAATAGGAGGGATGGAAAACTTATGAATGTGAAGAAGGATGAAAGAAACAATATAATATATGGGGCGGAGTATATTCCTGAGAATTCAAAGGTTAATTTTGTGGGAACAGGAAATATTTTATACTTGGAGAGTGGCGTATATTTAGAAAATGCAATTTTAAATTTTAATGGAAGTGATTCAATTATTTATATTCGAGGAGGGAATCATAAGTTAAATCTCAATGTCAGCGTAAATAATCAATGCACATTTGCGATGGGAAGGAATAATTATTTAAATGGGCGTTTAAACGTAATTGTTTCAGAACAGACAAATGTCTGTTTGGGGGATAACTGTGTGATATCTTTTGGAATATGGATTAGAACTGCGGATCCTCATTTGATTTATGATGTGAGCAATCATAAGAGAATTAATCCAAGCAAGTCTGTTATTATAGGAGATCATGTATGGATAGGACAGGGGGCATTGGTATTAAAAGGAACTTATATTGGTTCAGGGGCTATTATAGGCGCTGCTTCAGTCGTGTCAGGGAAAAAAATTCCAAGTAATACAGTTTATGCCGGAAATCCTGTTAGAGAGGTGAAAAAGAATGTATTTTGGGATGGTGCGTGTGTTCATTCCTGGACTCAGACTCAGACAAAGAAATATGAAAAATATGATGAGAATAAGTGGGTATTCCTAGATGATAGAGAAAGTATTGAACCTGAGCAGCTTCAAAACCAGCTGAGAAATGCTTTGGATGCAGAAGCGCGGTTAGCTGTTATCAGAAATATATATGAAGAAAAAGAAAGGAGTAATTCGCGTTTTTGCATTGTTGAGAAACAGAATTCAAAAGAAAGTATTATTGGAAGAATGTTTAAAAAAAGTTAAATGTTTCAGATAAGACAGTGGAATTGGAAAGGCCACCTATGATTTATAGATATCATAGGTGGCTCTTATTTGTTGTTGCAACGTATATGGACTTATGATCTAAGATAATTGCTTGAATTACTTTATCAGCAACCAACGTTGAGAACCAAGTAAATTATATTTCCATGTTTCTATGTTCTGACCGTTCTTTGGGACACCGCTGTAGAGATCTAAACAGCTTGTGGAAGAACAGTTGGGAACAATATAGTAACTGCCACTGCCATCAGGAAGCACCTGCCATAGAGTTGCAGATGAAGACTGTTCAACATTTGCGCCGGAAGCAGAAGAATGATTAGTTACAGAAAGATATAGGCCGGAACCGATATTTTTGATTTTATAGTAGCCGTTACTCTGGTAAATAAACTGGAACTTTCGGTGAGGAATACTTGCACGCTGCCATAGGAGTATGTTAGTACCAGAAGTATTACGATTGTGATCGACTGATAGTGAATAATTCTGATTATTTACTGAAGCAATCATATAAATACCGTCTGTAATGGTGCGCCCTGTGCTCATAACCATGAAAATATGGTTGGCAAGCGTGTAATTACCAGAGACAGTAGAGACGGTTATTTTGTATCGGTAACCTCCTGGGGACAAGGCGCCAAATTTTATGCTGGTATCGATGTTCTTGAGATTGTAGGAAACAGCATTTGGAGAAACTGTTTTACCAATCTTCATGTTACCGTTGGTATCATAAACTCCAACGGTAACAGCGGTTAATTTTTCATTGGAGGAAATAATTCCTCGAATGTCAAATGATGATCCCTGACGGATGTTGCCCGGAATTGTTTGACCCGAAAGAGTAGGTTTAGACGAGGAATTGGAACTGGATCCAGTCAAATACCAACGCTGTGAGCCAAGAAGATTATATTTCCAAGTTTCGATGTTTTTACCGTTAGCTGGTATTCCGCTATATAAATCAAGGCAGCTGGTTGCTGAACAATTTGGAACAATGTAGTAGCCGCCTTTGTTGTCAGGAAGCACTTGCCATAAAGTTGCTGTTGAAGATTGTTCGACATTTGCACCAGAAGCTGAGGATTGACCGGTGACAGAAAGATATAAACCAGAACCAACATTTTTAATTGTGTAATAGCCGTTACTTTGGTAGATAAACTGGAATCGACGATGTGGAATATCGCCTCGCTGCCAAAGAAGAATGTTGGTGCCGGAAATATTTCGGTTATGGTCAACCGAAAGAGAATATCCCTGATTTTGTGCAGAATTAATTAAATAGGATCCGTCAGCTATTGTTCTTCCTGTACTGAGAACCATGAAAATCTGATTAACAAACGTGCGATTGCCAGAAGCAGTAGAAGCCGTAACTTTGTAACGATAGCCTCCCACTGGTAAACTACTGAACTTAATGCTGGTATCAACATCTTTCAAATTATAGGAAGACGTATTTGGAGAAACTGTTTTACCAACCATTAGTTTACCACTGGTGTCATAAACACCGACTGTCACTGAAGTCAATTTTTCACCAGCAGAGATGGTTCCTCGAATGTCAAAGGACGAACCCTGAGTCATATTTTGAGGAATTGTCTGTCCGGTAATAGAAGGGGCAGAAGGCGGTGATACTAAATTCCAACGTTGTGATGCGGAAGAATTATATGTTTCAATATCAATATTCTTACCATTGCCTACAGTATTGGAATAAAGATTTAAACAGCAATTGTTTGCATTCTTTGGAATCAGATAATAGGAACCTGCGCCATCAGTCAGAACTTGCCATAAGGAAGCAGATGCAGATTGTTCAACATTGGCACCAGAGACACTTGATTGATTAGTAATCGACAAATAGAGACCAGAACCAATATTCTGAATCGTGTAATAACCATTATTTTGGTATGTAAATTTGAATCTACGGTGAGGAATATTAGCTTTTTCCCATAAAAGGACGTTTGTACCAGAGGTATTACGGTTATGATCTATAGATAACGTATATTCAGTGTTCTGGTTAGCAGTAATTTGGTAAATGCCGTCTGCTATCGTGCGATTTGTACTAAGCACAATAAACGGATTATTAATTAAAGTAACTTGATTTCCATTGGTAACAGCAACTACACGATAGTTATATCCTCCTGCTGACAGTGCGCTGAACTTAATGCTTGTGTTGTCATTTCTTAAATCATATGAAGTAGTGTTAGGTGTTACTGTTTTTCCAATTTTTAATGTGCCATTTATATCATATACACCTATAGTAATAGAAGTAATGATGCTTTTTGAAGAAACAATACCGGCAATATTGAAAGGGCTGCCTTGTGTCATTGGTTTTGGCACAGTTGCATTGGCGATTGTAATAGGCTCCTTATCAGTTTGTGAGGAGGAATATTTTGGCCAGTAAGAATTACGGGCAAGATTACCACGGGAGATAGCCATATTTTTGGTATTAGCAGGTCTTTCAAAATCATAGCACCAGTCATAAGCTGCTTGATAGGCACCATCGGCATTATTGTCTGCACTCTTTAACTTTTTAAGTAAAGATGGATAGTCTGTCTTTAATTCATAGTGGAGGTAATCTAATTGACCTTCTAATGTATCCCAGTCAGCAGAATAGTTTTTTAAGGCTGTAAAGCGTTTTACATCACTGCCATCGCGCCATTGACAGATACCATAACTTGAACCGCTGTCTCCGTAAAGGTTTGGATTAAAGCCAGATTCTGCCTGAATATTGGCAAGGACACCACAAGCGCCAGATATAGATAATCCCATTTCATTAATAAGGTAATTATAAATAATGGATTCATTGGAGGAGCTTTGGTTATTGGCAGCAAGGTTAACAGCTTCGGACGTGGCAAGTTGGACGCCTATATAAGGTGTTTCGACATTATCCGTAAGCGTATAGACGTCAGTATCCCATACGGGGTCAAATTCATAGTAACAGAAAGATGTAGAATCAAAATCACCTACACTTTCCCAGGTTACAGGAAGTTCTTGTGGATCGGAAGAACTATCAAGGTATACAGTTAAAGACGTTGGTAGTTCAGCAATAAGCTCTGCCTCAGATGGCTTATCATAATAAGAAAGATAAAATTCTTTGTATTCATCTGGGAGAGGTGCAAAACTTGTAATTGTGTGGTAAGCAGAAACCGCTTTGATTTCACTTTCTGTTTCGGACGACGCAGAAGAGTTATCAGTCTCAGCAGTGAATTCTGTAGAAGTTGTTGTTTCAGTTTCATCTATTACCGTTTCTGTACCGGATGAGGCGGATACGGAAGTATCATTAGCCATGGCCGGAAAAGAAATAGTTGTCAAGAGTAAAGAACCGCTTAATAAAGCAGCTGTTATGCGAAACAACCAGTTACTTTGTTTCATTTTTGTTAACCCCTTTCTTTAAATATTACTAATATCATATCATAAATGCAATGAATTCGTAAAGGTTTTGATAGTTTTGTAAAAAAATTAATCTGTTTAATTTTTAGAAGAAAACATCAAATTGACTATAGGATAAAGCAATTGTATAATGGAATTAGTTAAACAGAAAGGAGAAGTATGATAATGAAAAAGGGAAGATTTACGGCAACGGTTATTGCAATGTTAATGTTGGCACAGCCAGTGTATGCACAAGATGTAACATCAACGATGATATCGACAGAGATGCAGGAATCATCAGAGAGTGTGGAAGAGACACAGGAAGAACAAGTTGAAAATGAAACAGTAATTGAGTCAGAAGATGAATCGGAGTTTATCGCATCCGGCGGAATTATTCAGTATGATGTGAGTCAGACATCAGAAAAGGATAGCCAGCCAGTAGTCTTGACCAAGACACCGAAACAGGATAATAATGAAACAACAATTGTATTAGCTCCAAACAATCAAGAAAAGGCAGGATGGCAGTCAGAGGATGGAAAGAGTTATTATTATGATGCAAATGGGGATAAATGTGTAGGGGAACAAAATATTGGTGGAAAGTGGTATTATTTTGACAAAAATGGGGTTATGCAGACTGGCATGCAAAGTATTCCTATTAAAACAGGCGGTATGAAAACTGTTTATTATGGCCAAGATGGAGCGATGCTTTATGGTAAACAAAAAATTGGAGAAAAATATTATTATTTTCATTTAAGAACTGGTGCGATGCAGCATGGCGAGCAGCGTATTGATGGTAAATGGTGTTATTGCGATGAGAAAACAGGTGAGTTATGGATTGGACTTCAGACAATTACCATGCGTAATGGACAGAAAAAAACAGTCTATTATGATACAGAGGGAAATATGCATTATGGAGAACAGCATGTAGATGGAAAGTGGTATTTGTTTGATGGAAGAACGGGAGCAATGCAGACTGGTTTTCAAAAATTACCAAATAAAATTGTATATTATGGACAGGATGGAGCAATGTGCTATGGCGAACAAAATATTGGCGGAAAGTGGTATTACTTCCATACGATAACGGGAGCAATGCAGACTGGATTAAAAACAATTCCAGTAAAAACAGGCGGTACAAAGGTTGTTTATTATGATAGCAATGGTACGATGCGCTACGGTGAACAGAATATTAATGGAAAGTGGTATTATTTCCATACGATAACGGGAGCAATGCAAACTGGATTTAAGAATATAGCAGTAAAAGGCGGCGGTACAAAGACTGTTTATTATGGAACAGATGGAGCAATGCGTTATGGTGAACAGAATATTAATGGAAAAGGGTATTATTTCCATACGATAACGGGAGCAATGCAGACTGGTTTGATTGAGATTAAAGATAGCGTATGGGGCTTTTATGGTGCCGATGGTAAGCAGATACCAATGATAGATGCTAAGACAGCTATAGACGCAGCACATGAATTCCTTAAAGAGACGATCAGTGATGAGGATTTAGAAATCATTAAGGGTCACTATGTGCAATATCTGGCAGCTGAGCCAGAGATGGTAGAGGGACATTCGAATCCGCAATACTATATTTACGCCATAGTTACAGAGGATGATGCTGATTTTGATGAGAATACAGATGAAGATGATGTTATTTATGGTGATGTTATCCGAGTGGATGCTGTAACAAAAGAATGTGTTTATGACACAGATGTGTCTGGTATTGATTAAGTGAGCAGGACAGCGCATTCCAATATTCCAATAAGCATTGACTTTGATAGAGAACGACAGAAAGCGAGCGACAGAGATGAGTGATACATACTATAAACCACTGAAAATTGCAGAGAATATTTACCATATCTATGAGCCGGGCAATGTTAATACAACACTGATTATAGGCGAGGAGAAGGCATTGCTGATTGATACGGGTTATGGATTTGGTGATCTGGCAGCATTTGTGAGAACGCTGACAGACAAACCTCTGGAAGTGGTGCTGACACATGGACATACAGATCATTGCGGCGGCAATTATGAATTTCCGACGGTTTATATGAATCTGATGGATGTACCGACTTATCTCTGGTATGAAGCAATGCAGAAGACATTGATTGTTGAAAAGTTTAAGAGGGACCGGTCTGCGGCCGGTCTCCCTCCTGTGTGGCCGGATGATTTTGATGAGAAGGCCTGGGAGCAGCAGCATACAAGACATTTTGAATCGCTGAAGAATGGACAGATCTTTGATCTGGGCGGACGAGAAGAAGAAATTATTTTTATGCCGGGACATACAAAGGGCTCTATTGTTGTATTTGACCATGAAACGGGACTTTTGTTTTCAGGGGACAATATCAGCGACAGTTTGTGGATACTGTTTGATACAAGTGCACCGTTGGCGGAATATGTAGGGCATCTGATGGATATCAAATTACTTCCGTTGACGGGGATTGTGGCCTCTCACAGAGATATTATTTTCCCGGTAACTATCATCAATGATCTGTTGAGGACCATCAGCTGCATTAATCCGCAGACGGATCGGGGCTTTGTTCATCCGAGAACAGGACAGAAGGCATTGAAGCATCGTGAGCCATGTGAAGCCATTGAAAATATTCAATATATCTATGTCGTTTATGATGAGAATAAGCTTCAATAAAATGCCGGTTTACGCTTGACTAACTGTGTACCCGCGTACTATAGTATAGATAATCTCTTTGCACTGCATATATACAGTACAAACTGATCAGGCGGGGCGCACTTTTTATAAGCGATCGCAGCCGGGCCCTTTCGGGCAGCAGATGAATGAAATGGTGAAGCATCTGCGGGACAGTTGGTGTTCCGCAGGTGCTTTTTATGTTTATAAGCATCTGCCGCAGAATATGGAGAGAGCGAGTATTAGAATCGTTTCATTTCAGAACGGAGGGTGTTATTGATGAAGAATGTAAAAGCAAAGACAAATGAACAAATTGCGATGCAGGTATCAGCGAATAGTATTGCTGTGAACCTGATGTTATCTATTTTTAAGCTGATTGCCGGCTTGCTGGCATCATCAGGAGCGATGATCTCAGATGCCATTCACTCAGCATCTGACGTGTTCAGCACAATTATTGTTATTATCGGAGTTAAGATTTCTGGTAAGGCATCGGATGAAGATCATCCATATGGGCATGACAGATTTGAATGTGTTGCTTCTATTATATTGGCTATTCTTTTGGGTGTGACCGGTGTCGGCATCGGTTTAACCGGTGTTCAGAAACTGATGGCTGGTCATTACGACACACTGGCAGTACCTGGAGTGCTGGCACTGGCGGCAGCCGTTATTTCTATCGTTGTCAAGGAAATCATGTATTGGTATACAAGAAATGCAGCCAAGAAGATTAACTCAGGGGCATTAATGGCAGATGCATGGCATCATCGCTCCGATGCATTATCATCAGTCGGAAGTTTCGTAGGTATCTTTGGATCCAGAATGGGATTCCCGATGCTGGATCCTCTGGCCAGTGTTGTCATTTGTCTGTTTGTTGTCAAGGCAGCTGTCGATATTTTCAGAGATGCCATCAGCAAGATGACGGATAAATCATGCAATCAGGAAACCGTGAATGAAATGCATGACTGCATTATGAATATTCAGGGTGTAGAAGGTATTGACCTTCTGAAGACAAGAAGTTTCGGGTCAAAGTATTATGTAGATATTGAGATCAAAGCGGATGGTGATAAAAAATTGTGGGAGGCACATGCCATTGCTGAGAATGTCCATCATGCCATAGAGCAGCAGTTCCCATTGGTCAAACATTGCATGGTCCACGTCAACCCGGCATAAAATAATAAATGCAGGATGCTGTGTTGTTTAAATGCGCAAGAAATGATAAAAAATTACTTAGACAGAGGTTTAGGTGAAACAGTATTGAAAATTTAATAGCGTGCGGTAAAAAGCTTTAGAATAGGCTTCAAAAAGGCCATTCAGACACAGGGGCTTCAACGGCGGCTGGTACTTAGGCAGTGTATTGTACTGCCTTATGTACCATTGCCAGACGTTGGAAGCGGAAGCAATCCTGTGACTGAAAGGCCTTTTTGAAGCCTTTTTATGTCTGGGGCCGCACGCTCAACTTTTCGTATTTTTTTCATGAATTTTACATAACCCTGGTTTTAGATTTTACATGGAAGTTTTATCTTTAATAGCGGCACGAGAAGTCAAAGAGTTAAAAAGGAAAATCTCAAAGAAGGAGAAATGAGAAATGAAAAAATTTATTTGTACAGCATTAACACTTGCAATGGTTGTAGGAAGCCTTGCAGGATGCGGAAGTTCATCATCTAAAGAAACAACAGCAGCAAGCGGTGCCGCTACGGAAGCTGCGACAGAAGCAGCACAGACAGAAGCTGCTGCAGCAACAGGTGATTTTGATACAAGCAAAGAAATCAGTGTTAACTCACGTGAAGATGGTTCAGGTACAAGAGGTGCTTTCATAGAATTGTTTGGTGTAGAAGAGAAAGCCGCTGATGGTACAAAGGTTGATAATACAACAGTGGAAGCAAATATTACAAACAGCACATCTGTTATGATGACAAGCGTAGCTGGTGATCCATATGCAATCGGTTATATTTCACTTGGTTCGTTAAATGATACAGTAAAGGCTGTTAAGATTGACGGCGCCGAGGCAACAACAGATAATGTTGCAAATGGCACATATAAAGTAGCAAGACCGTTTAATATTGTAACAAAAGACGGACTCAGTGATGTGGCAAAGGATTTTGTAGATTATATTATGAGTGCTGAAGGTCAGGATATCATTGAACAGAACGGTTACATCAAGATTGATCAGAATGCAGCAGCTTATGCAGGCAGTAAGCCTGAAGGTAAAATCGTTGTCGCAGGTTCCTCAAGTGTATCTCCGGTTATGGAAAAATTAAAAGAAGCTTATCTTGCAGTGAACACAAATGCAGATATTGAAATCCAGACATCCGATTCCACAACAGGTGTTACATCTACACAGGAAGGTATCTGTGATATCGGTATGGCTTCCAGAGATCTGAAAGATACAGAAACAGGTGTAACAGCAACAACAATTGCACAGGATGGTATCGCAGTTATTGTCAACAATGAAAACCCTGTAGAGAACCTGACAAGTGACCAGGTAAAATCTATCTTCACAGGTGAAACAACAGTCTGGGCAGATGTTCAGTAAGCAGTATTCGAGTCAATGAATTGGGGGCTGTCTCCGGACAGTCCCCATGTTTTAGGATGCAGGAGTATTTATGAAAGTTAAAGAAAAAGTAATGGAAATCGTTTTTCTGGTGGCGGCCTGTGTTTCTATTCTGGCAGTTTTACTGATCTGTGTTTTCCTCTTCTCAAGTGGTATTCCGGCCATTGGCAAGATTGGACCGCTGAATTTCCTTGGAGGAACTGTCTGGAAACCAAGCAATAACTTATTTGGTATTTTACCGATGATTCTCGGCAGTATTTATGTTACAGCAGGGGCCATCATCATTGGTGTTCCAATTGGTATATTTATGGCTGTTTTCATGGCAAGGTTTTGCCCGGGCAGCCTGTATAAAATTTTGAAGCCGGCAGTAGAACTTCTGGCGGGTATCCCATCGATCGTTTATGGTTTCTTTGGTATGGAAGTTTTGGTGCCATTGCTCCGAAATACATTTGCGGTATTTAACTGCAAAGGTAATTCTATGCTGGCAGCATCCATTCTGTTAGGCATTATGATACTTCCCACCATTATCGGTGTTTCTGAATCCGCGATTCGTGCAGTGCCGAACAGTTATTATGAAGGATCTCTGGCATTGGGAGCAGATCATGAAAGAAGTGTATTCTTTGCGGTGCTTCCGGCTGCTAAATCCGGCATTCTGGCCGGCGTTGTCCTTGGTATTGGACGTGCGATCGGCGAAACAATGGCGGTTATCATGGTAGCAGGTAATCAGCCGGCGATGGCGCACAGTATATTTAAGGGTGTACGAACCATGACAGCCAATGTTGTCATTGAAATGGGGTATGCAACAGGTATTCACAGAGAAGCATTGATTGCGACAGGTGTTGTATTATTTGTATTTATTCTTCTGATCAATCTGTTGTTCTCAGTTATTAAAAGGAGGGAGAAATAATGAGTGAAGTAGACGGCGTTAAAGCAATTAATAAAGTCACTTTTGGACAGCGCCTGAAAGCTTATAAAAGAAGCAAATTATCTTTCCTTCTGGCAGTACTTGTTTTACTTTCAGCGATTATTACGATTGGCGTGCTGGGTTACCTGATATTTTATATTTTGATTAAGGGCGTCCCAAATCTCAGTCCAGACCTGTTCTCATTGACTTACACATCAGAAAATGTGTCCATGATTCCGGCGATCATTAATACGCTGATTATGACGATTCTGGCTCTTCTGATCGCAGTACCGCTTGGTATTTTCTCAGCTATTTATATGGTTGAATATGCTAAAAAAGGAAATAAATTGGTAGGTGTTGTCAGTGTGACAACGGAAACACTGGCAGGTATTCCTTCTATTGTCTACGGCCTTTTCGGTATGCTGTTTTTCGTTACCTATTGCCATTGGAAATATTCTATACTGGCCGGTGCATTTACTCTCTCCATTATGATTCTGCCTTCTATTATGCGTACGACGCAGGAAGCCCTTTTGTCAGTGCCGGATTCATTCCGTGAAGGCAGTTATGGACTGGGAGCCGGTAAATTGAGAACCGTTTTTAGAATTGTTCTGCCGTCAGCAATTCCGGGTATACTGGCAGGTATTATTCTGGCTATTGGTCGTATTGTAGGTGAGACAGCAGCTTTAATCTTTACAGCCGGAACTGTACCGGATATTGCAAAAAACCTGATGTCATCCGGACGAACACTGGCGGTTCATATGTATGTGTTATCCGGTGAAGGACTGCATACGGATCAGGCTTATGCAACGGCGGTTGTGCTGCTGGTGGTTGTTATCATTATCAATGGATTATCTACACTGATCGCCAAGAAATTTACGAAGGCCTAGAAGAAAGAGAAAGGAATAGATATGGATAAATTTAATGTAGAACATCTTGATTTATATTATGGTGATTTCAAGGCGCTCAAGGATATCAACCTGAAGCTTCCGGCCAACGAGATCACCGCATTTATCGGACCGTCCGGCTGCGGTAAATCAACATTTTTAAAATCACTGAATCGTATGAATGATCTGGTGGAGGGATGCAAGATTACCGGTAAAGTGACGTTGGACGGTGAGGACATTTACGGATCGAATATGGACGTCAATGTGCTGAGAAAAAAAGTAGGTATGGTTTTTCAGAAACCGAATCCTTTTCCGATGAGTGTTTATGACAATATTACATATGGACCGAGAACTCATGGTATCCACAAAAAATCCCAATTGGACGAAATTGTAGAACGCTCACTGAGAGGAGCCGCAATCTGGGATGAATTAAAGGACAGATTAAATAAGAGTGCCCTTGGACTTTCTGGTGGTCAGCAGCAGAGACTTTGCATTGCAAGAGCATTGGCTGTGCAGCCGGATGTCATCCTGATGGATGAGCCGACGTCTGCTTTGGACCCAATCTCAACTTCAAAGATTGAAGATCTGGTTTTGGAATTGAAAAAAGATTATACCATCATCATGGTCACTCATAATATGCAGCAGGCGACCCGTGTTTCAGACAGAACCGTCTTTTTCCTGTTGGGTGAAGTGATTGAAGACGGCAAAACAGAAGAACTCTTCTCTATGCCGAGAGATAAGAGAACAGAAGATTATATCACAGGGAGGTTTGGCTAATGCGCAATCGTTTCGATTTACAGTTAAAGCAGCTTAATGACGACATTATTGAGATGGGCAATATGATTGAGAGAGCCATCGAAATGGGTGTTTATGCCCTGATTGGTCACGATACGGATAAAGCAAAGCAGACCATTGATTATGATATGGATATTGATCACATGGAACGCGATATTGAAGCATTGTGTATGAAACTTCTGCTTCAGCAGCAGCCGGTGGCAAGAGATTTGAGACAGATTTCCTCAGCATTGAAGATGATCACAGATATGGAGCGAATCGGGGATCAGGCCTCGGATATTGCGGAGTTATCGCTGCAGCTGGGAGATGTATCTGATATTGATGAAATATCACTGATTCAGAAAATGGCCAATGAGACAATGATGATGGTTGTCCGTGGTACAGAGGCATATGTAACAAAAGACCTGGATGTAGCCCACAATGTTATTGATAATGATGATGTGGTAGATGATCTCTTTGATCAGATTAAAATGGCACTGGTTAAGCGTATCCAGGATAATCATGTGAAGAGTTTTGAGGCGGCGGATCTGTTGATGGTGGCTAAATACTTTGAACGTATCGGTGATCATGCCACCAATATTGCTGAATGGGTGATTTATTCTATTACAGGCAAGCATGTAGATGAGGCAGATAATTAAGCTGTGCAATGAGATTGCAGGAGGGATAAAAGAAAGGCGGGAGAGAATGATGATGAAGCGTATGTGGTATGAACTGAATATTCTGGCACTGAGAAAACATGTGCGTCCTGTCAGCTTGTTCCTGCTGGTGCATACATTGCTCTGGTGTGATCTGACATGGCTGATTTGTCAGATTGGATGCGATATCCTGGAGATACCAAAGGCATTATATCAGATGAATATCCTTCTGATCACAGCCTATGCAGGTGTCTTTGGCGGACTGATCGGCGGAATGATCTATCTGATGCATGAAAATCTGACCTGAATACAGGAAGGATGTCTGTAAGCAGAAACGAATTCCGTATTAGGATATGCGAGTGAGTCTTGAAATCATAAGAAACACGCTTCGCGAGTTTCTTATGATTATCGCGACAGTCGCCAAGGCCTCATGCAAGCATGGGCTTTGGCTCATTGCTCGCGTAAATAAAAGTGACCCGTATGCTGTGGAAATCACGGTATACGGGTCATTTTCAGATTGTTTGTAAAACACGGAAATCTGCGGAGCCTGCCATAAACCGGCCTATGATCATTCATTATATCCGTCCGGCAGAATGTACAGAGAATCAATGGAATGTTGTATGTAAGTGGCAGGAATAAAAGCATTCCTGGTTCCCGTGATATTCTGCACACAGCCGACAGCATCTGCCGTATTGCAGACAGGTACCGTAGATTTAAGCGTTAGTATGATTATAACATTTTGCATAGTAAATAGCAACGATTAAAATCATGAAGAATTATGAAAAATAGCCATATATCTGTGAAAATAGGTTGCATTTAGATGGAGCAACTGGTAAGCTAGAATAGGAAATGATAATGACAGATATAGAGACAACAAAGGAGTAGAGGAAAATGAAAAAGTTTATATCTGCAATATGTGTCATAGCGTTGATGATGCCGTCGACATTATCAGCTTTTGCAGATGCGGGAACAGCGGACAATCTGAGCGGACAGCAGGCTGTTGTGGTAGATGTCGCTGACAGTACGGAGGATGCCGCAGAAACGGAGACAGAAACAGTTGTTGAGACAGAAAGTGCTTCTGTTGTATCAACAGAGAAGGCTTCCGACACAAAAGCGACGTCAGATACATCAAAGGCATCTGAGACAGAGACTATGGATGAGACGGAGGATGAACCGGAAGTAGACCCGCAGTATGCAGATGATCCACAGTACTGGAAGGAAATGAAGAAACAGTACAGTACGGCAATAATGAGTGCGGTACCAGATGAGTATATACATAATTCACGTTTTAATAATGGATATACCATTCATTATGGCGTGGATGTATCCAGTTGGCAGGAAGATATTGACTGGGCAAAGGCAAAAGCCGATGGTGTTGAATTTGCTATTATCCGTGCCGGATACAGAGGATGGGGAAGTGCCGGCAATCCAGGCAAGGATCCGTACTTGATTAAGAATATTGAGGGAGCACAGGCCCAGGGCATCAGAGTTGGTGTATATATTTATTCTCAGGCCATTACACCGGATGAGGCAAGACAGGAAGTTGACTGGGTGATCGGATGGCTGCAGGGGCATCAGATTGATTTGCCAATGGTTTTGGATTATGAATATGCTGAGAGTTATGGGGCGTTAACGGGGCGACTTTACAATGCGAATTTATCCCGTCAGGCTGCTACAGATGTGTGTCTTGCTTTCTGTGAGTATGCAAGCCAAAAAGGCTATACACCGATGGTTTATGCGAATAAGGGAATGCTTGAGAACAATTTGGACGCAGATGCTATCAGCAGTAAATATAGTATCTGGTTAGCACATTATACACAGCAGACAGGATATGCAGGCGATTATGATTACTGGCAATATGCTTCTACAATTTTGGTTGATGGTATCCCAGGTGTTGTAGACGGAAATTTCTGGTATGAGCCGATTTCCGACGGAAATTCCGAAAAGGCGTCTTTATCAGGGTATTCAGAGCCCCAGAGCATAAATGCAGGAGAGTCTTTTGCAGTGAGAGGTACAGTTAATTCTGGATTGCCATTGAAGTCAGTAACAGTTGGTGTATATGATAGAAATAATAACCAGATTACAGGAGGGGTGGCTTATCCAGGTACGAAAAGTTATGATCTCTCTGCATTGGATGCATCAGTGAAGATTAGCGGGCTTACAGGTGGTATATATCATTATAAGGTAATGGCGAAAACTGCTAAAGCAGAATCAGTTTTACTGGATAAAATTTTCTCCGTAAAAAGTAATTCAGCAACAATTAGAGATGGTATTTATTTGATTACATCTGCTCAGAATCAGAATAAGGGACTTTCAGTTGATAATAACAGAAATACATCTGGAACGAATATACTTCTGTGGGATCGTGCAAATATCCCGCATCGACAGTTTCAGTTCAGCTATCAGGGAAATGGTTATTATACCATTAGAAATGTAGGGTCGGGCTTATACCTTTCTGTAACCGGTCAGTCGGCAGAATCAGGAGCGAATGTAGAACAGTCTTCATCAGCTACGTTATGGCAGGTACTCTCAGACGGTACAGGCGGTTATTATATTCTTCCGAATTGTTCTTCGACTAGTTGTCTGGATTTGTATACCGGGAAACCTGAAAATGGCAAGAATATAGAGATATGGAAGTATAATATGCTGGGTTCACAGCGTTGGTATTTAGCTGGTACGGCAGCAAAACCTTTCATTTCTGGACAGAGTATACCTGAAAATATGAAACAGGGATCATCATTTGATATTCGTGGCATAATTTCTTCGGGTGAAAATATCACATCCGTTACGGCAGGGGTTTATGATACTAGTGGCAAGCAGATGATAGGTCAAACGGTTGCACCGAACAGTACATCATATAATCTTCAGAATATTGATACAAGTATTAAATTTAGTGCTTTAACACCGGGAGCTTATCGGTATAAAGTTGTTGCTGTATCAGCATCAGGAACATCTACTTTGATAAATCAGATTTTTATGGTGACAAGCAGCAATCGTACAATTTCAGATGGTATATATCTTATTGCATCAGGACAAAATCAGGGATATACACTTTCGGTTGATCATAATCGAAATACTTCTGGAACAAATATATTGCTGTGGGCGAAAGCTAATATACCACACCGTCAATTTCAGTTTATTTATCAGGGGGATGGATATTATACGATAAAAAATATAGGATCAGGTCAATATCTTTCTGTAACGGGGCAATCAGCAAAATCGGGAGCGAATGTAGAACAGGCATCATCAGCAGCCTTATGGCAAGTATTGCCGGATGGAACAGGTGGTTACTATATTGTACCAAAGTGTTCAACTACCAGCTGCCTGGATTTATATAGCGGTATTGCTCAAAATGGTAAGAATATCGAGATATGGAAGTATAATCTGTTGGGATCACAGAGATGGTACTTGATTGGCCAAAATTCACAGCCAAATCAGACAGCTAGAGCGTCCATCAGCGGTCAGACTATACCGGGCAATATGCAGCAGGGATCGTCATTCAGCATTCGGGGCACAGTTTCATCAAGCGAGAAGATCACATCTGTGACAGTTGGTGCTTACGATACGAATGGCAGAATGAAGATTGGAAAGACAGCGCAGACAAATGCAAATGCCTATAATCTGAAGAATCTTGATACAAGCATTAAGTTCGGCTCATTGCCGACAGGTGCCTATCGTTATAAGGTAACTGTAACGACAGCATCCGGTACCTATACGCTGCTTAACCGGATTTTTATGGTAATGAGCAATGGCAGAACTGTTTCTAATGGCACCTATCGACTGGTTCTGGCTCAGAATAAGAATTATGCCATTTCTGTTGATCATAACAGGAAGACACCAGGTACGAATCTTCTTTTATGGTCAAACAGCAATATTGCTTTCAGAAGATTCCAGTTCACTTATCAGAACAATGGTTACTACACAATTAAGAACGAAGGTTCCGGTCTGTATCTTTCTGTAAAAGGACAGGGTTCGGCATCCGGTTCTAATGTAGAATTGTCTTCATCAGCAACGCAGTGGCAGGTACTTCCGGATGGTACAGGAAGCTATTACCTGGTTCCGAAATGCTCATCAACAAGCTGCCTGGATTTATACAGCGGTGTTCCGGCGAATGGCAAGAATATCGAAATTTGGAATTATAATATGGGTAAAGCTCAGCGTTGGAGCCTTGTTAAATAACTGTTCAAAACTCACTTCCGAAATGCTATACATTTTGGAAGTGAGATACTTTGTCAGAGAATCAAAAGGATGGTGGGCAGATGATTACATCTGATGATATTTTATCCCTGAATTTTTATAACTATGGCAACCCTTTTACGGGAAGTTATCAGGGAATGCGATACCGTATCATCAAACAAAAAGAAGCAAAAGACGAAGAGGGCAATATCCTGAAGGAGGAAGGGCTTTTGGCAGTAATCTGGCCAGAGCCCTTTGCTTATGAAAAGACACAGGATGCCCTTAAGACAACACAGCTTTTTCCTTTTAGTGAAGAGGGAAAAGCGCAGGTAATTGAATGGTTGAATGCGTCATGGGAAGAGGGGATTTATAAGAATGAAACAATATGATGTGATTATTATCGGCGCAGGTCCTGGCGGTATTTATTCAGCCTGGGAAATGGCCATGAAGAAACCGGAATTGAAGATTGCCGTTTTTGAGAAGGGCAGAGAACTTGAGAAGAGAAAATGTCCGATTAATGGGGATACTGTCAAGAACTGTGTAGGATGTCCTTCCTGTGCCATTATGAGTGGTTTTGGTGGAGCCGGTGCATTTTCCGATGGTAAATACAACATTACCAATGAATTCGGCGGAACACTGCATGAATACATTGGCAAGAAGAAAGCTATGGAACTGATGAGGTATGTAGATGATATCAATATGAGCCATGGCGGCGAAGGCACCCGGATGTACTCAACCGGCGATACAAAGTTTAAGAAGATTTGCATCCAGAATAACCTGCATCTGCTGGATGCTTCGGTCAGACACCTTGGCACGGATGTGAATTATATTGTGTTGGAGCAGCTTTTTGCGGAGCTGAAAGACAGAGTGGATTTCTTTTTCAACTGTGCTGTGGAGCATGTGACAAAAGAAGGCGAGGGCTATGGCGTTCATACTTCGGATGAGAGCTATTTTTGCAAACGGTGCATTATTTCCGTTGGACGAAGCGGCAGTAAGTGGATGGAGACCGTTTGTCAGGAGATGGATATTCCAACGAAATCCAATCGTGTGGATATTGGTGTCCGTGTTGAATTGCCTGCCGTTGTATTTTCGGATTTGACGGATGAACTCTATGAGAGTAAGATTGTATACAGAACAGAGAAATTCGAAGACCTGGTACGTACCTTCTGTATGAACCCGAAGGGCGCAGTTGTAGCGGAAAATACCAACGGTATTGTCACAGTGAATGGTCACAGCTATGAAAATCCGGAACTTCAAACAGAGAATACGAATTTTGCGCTTCTTGTGGCCAAACATTTCTCAGAGCCATTTAAAGACAGCAACGGTTACGGTGAAAGTATTGCCCGCCTCTCCAATATGTTGGGCGGCGGTGTGATCGTACAGCGTTTCGGTGATTTGATTCGGGGAAGAAGAAGTACAGAAAAACGTATCAGAGAGAGTCTTGTGGTACCGACATTGTCGGCTACACCGGGAGATTTGAGCCTTGTCCTTCCGAAGCGAATCCTTGATGGTATCATTGAGATGATCTATGCACTGGACAAGATCGCTCCGGGTACAGCTAATGCAGATACGCTGCTTTATGGCGTGGAAGTTAAGTTCTACAACATGGAAGTCTCTATTGATGAGAATCTTGAGACACGGCATAAAGGGCTGTATATCATTGGCGATGGCAGCGGTGTGACACACTCACTGTCCCATGCATCAGCCAGCGGCGTATTTGTGGCAAGATGCATTATGGAAGGCATCGAATAAAAATCATATACAGAACAGTTCCGGCGGCCACGCTTAACAGCGTATTGCGTTTCCAGAGATGGAGGATGACAACACCTGCAATGGCGATGACGGCGGCAATGGTTTCGGTGCCGAGGACAGTCAGTGGACCTTTCAGGCAGTAGATAACCAGAACAGCAATAATAGCAGGCGGCAGTTTGTCGGCGATTTCTTTAAGGAAAGCCGGCATCTGCCGTTTTTTAAATACCAGAAACGGAAATGCGCGGATCAGAAAGGTGATACCGGATGCGATGGCGATCAGCAAAATGGAATGTCCTGTATTCATTACGGCAGCTCCTTTCTTCTTTCGGCCTGTGCAAAGGCTGTGACAAATAAAACGGTGATGATCAGTGCCGGCAGAAGGAAATTGCCTGAGCCAAAAATGAACAGACAGATAATGCCTGCCAGAAGCCCTGTAACGGCGCAGCGGCCGGCGGCTTTAGGATGGGCCAGCACCTGGTCCAACAGAATGACAACAAATAGTGCAGTCATGGAAAAATCAATACCGGTAAAGTCAAAGGGCAGTACCTGACCAAGCAGAGCGCCGATGACAGAACCGATGATCCAGTAGCTTTGGTCAAACAGGTTGATGAGAAACCAGGCTGGTCGGTTCTTTTCCTCCGGATCTTCGTTTTTGCAGCTGCAGAGGACGGAATAAGTTTCATCCGACAGAGAAAAAATCATGTAGAGCTGCGTCTTCATTTTTTTGAAGGATTCAATAAACGACAGACCGTAAAAAACATGGCGGCTGTTGACGAAAAGTGTCGTGACGGCGACGGTCAGGGGCGAAGCGGCTGAAGCCAGCAGCGGCACAAGGACAAACTGCATGGAGCCGGCATAAAGAAAAAGACTGATGCAAAAAGCCCATATAAAATTAAAACCGGCCTGCTGAAGCACAATACCGAAAGCGATACCGAGAAAAATATAGCCGAATAGGACGGGAAGGGTCCTGGAAAAAGCGTATTTTATATATTTCTTCATTTCTCTATTTCCTTCCAAATGTACTTTACTTATCATAGCAAGTTAATGAGAAAAAAGCAAATAGATACATCTGACGATGGGGGAGATTGTCTCAGTTCATTTACAGAAGAAAGGGCTTTTTTTTATGCCCGGGGACTGGTACAATAGATACAAAACGGTATAAATGAAAATGATATGGAGAGATAAAGAATGAGCGAAGCAACAGAGATAACGATTAAAGGGCTTTCTGATCTGGCGGTGGGGACTTATCTGCTGGTGGATGTCAGGGATGCCATTTCTTTTGGCTATGGGGCCATTCCGGGCGCAGTCAGTATGCCGGATATTGTTGAGCAGGCTGAAGCCGGAAAGTTGGCAAAGGATAAGAAATATATATTATATTGCATGAAAGGCATGAACAGTGCGAGGCTGGTGCCGAAACTGCGCGAACTGGATTATGATGCCGTGAGTCTGTCGGGCGGTTACAGTGCATGGCTGATGGCAAGTTTTGGCGGTGATGACAAGCAGGAGGAGATTGAGAAGAGTCTCCGTAAAGGCCGTTTTCACAAAGCACTGTTCAGCAAGTTTGCCAAGGCAATCAATACCTATGATCTGATACAGCCGGGGGACAAGATTGCGGTCTGTATTTCAGGCGGCAAGGATTCCATGCTGATGGCGAAATTATTCCAGGAATTGAAACGCCACAACAAATTTCCATTTGAGCTGGTGTTCCTTGTGATGGACCCGGGATACAGTGAAGTTAATCGAAAGTTAATAGAGAATAATGCCCGGATTATGGGTGTGCCGATTACAGTTTTTGAATCCCAGATTTTTGAAGCAGTATATGATATCCAAAAGTCTCCATGCTATCTGTGTGCAAGAATGCGCCGCGGCCATCTGTATAATAAGGCAAAAGAACTCGGGTGCAATAAGATTGCATTGGGGCATCATTATGACGATGTCATTGAGACCATTTTGATGGGGATGCTTTATGGTGCTCAGGTACAGACCATGATGCCGAAGCTGCACAGCAGTAATTTTGAGGGTATGGAACTGATTCGTCCGATGTATCTGATTCGTGAGGAGGATATTAAGCAGTGGCGTGATTTAAACGGTCTGCATTTTATCCAGTGCGCCTGCCGCTTTACAGACACCTGCAGTTCCTGTCGTCCGGATGGCACATCGGCCTCCAAGCGCATGGAGATTAAGCAGTTAATCAGTGAACTGAAGAAAGTGAACCCTTTTGTAGAGGGCAATATTTTCAAGAGTGTGGAAAATGTCAATCTCAGCACGATTATTGCTTATAAGCAGAACGGACAGGTTCATCATTTCCTTGATACTTATAATGACCAAAAGGAATAGGAGGAAGCAGGATGGCTTATAAAATCATATGTTACGGTGACTCCAATACTTATGGTGCCTGCGGTTTTGCCGGCGGACGACATCACGCAGATATCCGATGGACTGGCATCCTTCAGAATTCTGGTTTATATGACGTTGTGAATCTGGGGGAGAACGGACGGGAGATTCCGTCGGATCAATGGGAACTGAATGAATTGACGGAGATTCTGCGCCGGGAGGGTGATTTCGATCTGCTGACAGTGATGTTGGGAACCAATGATCTACTGACCATGGTTCGCTCCGGCAGTGCCAAGGTGGCCGTGCGGATGGAACAGTTCCTGACAGAATTTCTTCAGGTACAGCCAATGGTCTGCAGACCGGAACAGGTGCTTTTAATTGCGCCGCCGTCTACGGCTCTTGGTGAGATGGCGCCGTCATCCATCGGTTTGGATGAGGCTTGTCGTGAGCTTGGGGATTATTATGCGGATATTGCAGAGAAACTTCATCTTCATTTTGTTAATGCATCTGTCTGGCCTGTCGAACTGGGGGCTGACGGGGTACATATGACGGCAAAGGGACATCAGATTTTTGCCGAAGAATTGAAAAAGGTATTGGCTGACATTTTCTAAATACAATACCCCCGCTGTCCGGTGGGCAGCGGGGGTATGAATGTCGGTCAATACCTTTTTAAACGACTATAAATTTATTGCATCACACCAACTTCATCAGGAACGATGACGTCAGCATCTGTACATGCCAGAATATCTTCGACTGTATATCCCGGCGCAACTTCGCGGAGAACGAGACCTTCCGGTGTGACTTCAAAATAACATCTTTCAGTAACGATATCTGTGACGCACTGATAGCCTGTCAGAGGCAGTGTACATTTCTTAAGAATCTTGGACTGACCGTTCTTCTCGCAGTGATCAGTTGCAACGATAATCTTCTTGACACCGGCACAGAGATCCATGGCGCCGCCCATACCAGGAACAAGTTTGCCAGGAATCGTCCAGTTGGCAATGCTGCCTTCCTGATCGACCTGCAATGTACCAAGAACAGCTGCGTCAATGTGACCGCCGCGGATGAACATAAAGGAAGTTTCGTTATCATAAACGCTTCCCCCAGGAATGATGGAAGCAGGTTGACCACCGGCATCGATACAGTCGATGTCAACGTCGTCCCAGCTTGGAGAAGGACCACTTCCGACCGTTCCGATCTCGGCTTCAAGCCAGAGCTCTACGCCTTCAGGAAGATAGTTCACACACATCAGAGGAACACCGATACCAAGATTTACAAAATCACCATTTTTAAAGAATTTCGCGCAGCGGGATGCAATGAGTGCGCGTCCGGTTAATTCTGCCATTACTTATTCCCTCCTTCTGCCTTTTCTTTTGCTTTGGCTTCTGCCTTAGCCTTTGCACGCTGCCACATTGGACACAGTGGGCGTTTCTCGCCTGTGCGCACATAGACCATATCAACAATAGGTGCAGGTACGTGAATCTCTTCAGGTCCGAGTTCACCGACTTCTACGATTTCTTCTACTTCGGCAATGACAAAATCACCGGCGAAAGCCATTGTGCTGTTGGTAGCTCTGGAATTCAGATGGAAATAGAGATTGCCGGCTGTATCTGCTTTGGTTGCCTTGATCAGGGAAACATCTGCATGAAGTGGCATCTCAAGGAGATATTCCTTACCATTGATCGTCAGTTTCTGCTTGCCGTTCTCAACTTCTGTGCCGACACCGGTAGGTGTCAGGCAGCCGCCAAGGCCGGCGCCGCCGCAGCGGATACGTTCGGACCATGTACCTTGTGGGCAGAACTCGATATCCAGTTCGCCTGCAAACATCTGATCGCGGGCAAGTGGATTGAGCGCAATATGTGTTGTTACAAGCGATTTCACGCGTTTTTCACGGATCAGCTTACCGACACCCTGATCCGGCATACCAGCAGAAACAGCAATAGCATGGATATCTTTGATACCTTTCTCAAGCATACCGTCGATAATCTCATCAGCGGCAAATTCACCGTGCCAGTCACCAAACATAATAGTCTGGCCGTCATGGATTTTGGTAAGGGCTTCTTCTTTGCTTACAACTTTAGACAGCAATTTGACAACCACCTTTCTTAAATAAAATGTAACTGTTCAGAGCCAAGCAAAATTTCAAAAAACAGGTGTAAAATGCTTGCATTTTTAAGACTGTTTTTGAAATTTTATTTGCCTTCAAAATGGGCTTTGCGTTTTTCCATAAATGCTTTGCAGCCTTCCTGGAAATCCATGGATGCAGCACATTCGCGCTGTGTCGGGATTTCAGTTTCAGCAAGCCACTGCTTGTAATCGGAATAAGCAGCGTCATAAATCTGTTTCTTAATATTCTTATAGGAAAGAAGAGGACCAGCAGCCAGTTTCCTTGCAAACTTCATGGTTGCTTCATCCAACTCTTCTTTGGCAACAACCTTGTAAGCCAATCCGAGTTCTTTTGCTTCCTCTGCACTGACTGGGCGACCAGTAGCAGCCAGCTCCATTGTGCGGGCGGTACCGAGGCTCTTCGTCAGAAGATAAGTTGCACCTGTGTCAGGAACAAGACCGATATTGACAAAGGCCAGAATGAATTTGGCATTGTCAGCACAAATCATAAAATCACCGCCGAGAGCGAGGCTGACACCGGCACCGGCTGCTGCACCGCAAACAGAAGTGATGACCATCTTGCTCATGCGTTTCAGGCCATCTGCAACCACACCGACCTTGCTGATCAGGCCATCCATGTTCACTTCGCCGCCTGCCTGAATCAGTTCATAGAAATAACCGATATCACCGCCGGCGGAAAATGCACGGTCTGTACCTTTTAATACAACAACTTTTACATTCGGGTCCTTCTCAGCAGCATCCACTACATACATCAGTTCATCAGCCATCTGCTCATCGATGGCGTTCAGATTCTTCATGTAGTTCATTGTGATCACAGCGATACCATCTTCGTTAACAGTGTAGATCAGCTTTTTCAGTTCCATAAAAAAACCCCCTTTAAGATAATCGGTTGACACATTATCACAATAAAGAAATGACGCATTATTGTACAAAATGCATAATGATTATATATAATATTATACATGTTTATAGCAGAAATAGCAATATAATTTCCGGATATTTCCAAACATTTACCAGAATAATGCTTAATTATTCGACAAAATCTGAAATAATGTATATAAAATAAACAAAAGCATAGTAAAACACTGGGAATTTATAAATGCGTATTGACAATTAGAAAAATATACCATATAATTCCTACTAAATCGCTAAGGTAACGGGAGAATATGAATTCTCATAGTTCTTTAGAAACGAATAAAATTTCAGTATAGAAAAGAAGTGAGTCAGTTGATCAGATTTGAACATGTTTCCCGCGTTTTCCATAATGATGGGCGGGAGTTTGCAGCAGTGAATGATGTGAGTCTTGAGATTGAGAAAGGCGAGATATTCGGCATCATCGGTTTCTCCGGTGCCGGCAAATCCACATTAGTTCGATGTATTAATTTGCTGGAGCGGCCGACTTCAGGAAAAGTCTTTATCGGTGACGAGGAACTGACTGCCATGTCACCGGCAGAACTGAGACAGCACCGCAAGAAAATCGGTATGATTTTCCAGCAGTTTAATCTCTTTGCTTCCAGAACGGTTTATGATAATGTGTCATTTCCGTTAAAGGGCAGCAATCTGACAAAGGAACAAAAGGATAAGAAAGTCCGTGATTTGCTGAAACTGGTAGAACTGGAGGAGAAGGCTTCAGCGTATCCGTCACAGTTATCCGGCGGACAGAAGCAGCGTGTGGCTATTGCCAGAGCTCTGGCTAATGATCCGGAGATTATTCTCAGCGATGAGTCCACCAGTGCGCTGGATCCGAGAACAACAAGAGCGATTCTTGACCTTTTGAAGAAAGTCAACAGAGAGCTGGGCATCACCATTGTGGTGATTACCCATGAGATGCAGGTTATTAAAGACATTTGTGATCGGGTAGCGGTTATGAAAGATGGTCGTGTTGTTGAGACAGGAACAGTATTTGATATTTTTGCCAATCCAAAGGAGCAGATTACAAGAGAGTTCGTTGAGAACACATCCAATATGTCCCGGATTTATGAATTGGTGGAGACCAAGAGCCCTGTGGTGGAGTTAAAACCGGGAGAGGCTATTTTGCGTTTCAGATATCTGGAGCGAAATGTGTCGGAAGCCCTTGTTTCACAGTTATCAAGAAAATTTGATCTGGATTTAAATATTATTTTCGGAAGTATCGAATTGATTGGTGAAAATCCAATCGGCGGTCTGGTGGTTATTGCCCAGGGAACATCGGACAATATCAATCAGGCAATTCAATACCTGAAGGACAAGAATGTAGGAGTGGAGGTGATTCTGGATGGTCGAACTGCTTAATCAATGGCTGCCGAATGTCATGGACAGGCCGGATGTTTTTATCAAGAGCATTCAGGAAACCTTTATCATGGTGGGCTGGTCAGGAGCTATATCATTTGTGGTTGGTTTATTTCTGGGAGTTCTGATTACGGTAACGAAGCCGGGAAATATTCTGGAACATCCGCTGTTTTATCAGATTATCGATAAGGTGGTCAACCTTTTCAGATCTGTACCCTTTATTATCCTGCTGGCTTGCCTGGTACCCATTAGCCGTCTGATCATGGGAACGGCCATCGGTGTCAAAGGTGCCATTGTGCCTCTGGTATTTGGATGTGCACCGTTTTTTACAAGACAGATTGAATCAGCGTTGGCGGATGTGGATCCGGGTTTGATTGAAGCCGCCCAGTCCATGGGACTGGACAATAAAGATATTATTTTCAGAGTGTATCTGAAAGAGAGTATTGCAGGCATTGCCCGCGGTACAACGATTACGATCATCAGTCTGATCGGTCTGACAGCCATGGCCGGAGCCATCGGCGCAGGCGGTCTGGGCAACTTTGCCATTATGTATGGTCATCAGAGAAACATGCCGGATATCACTTATACAACAGTGGTTGTGCTGGTTATCATTGTTACGGTGGTACAGCTCATCGGCAATTATATAGCGAAAAAAAATACACATTAAATTTTTACAACAATGCATTAGGAGGAAAACGACATGAAAAAGAAAGGTATTATTGCACTTGCATTAACAGCCGCACTGGCACTTGGCGCATTAACAGGCTGCGGAAACACCACAGCAAAGGAAACAACAGGCAGCACAGATGCGGCTGCGGAGACAACAAAAGCATCCGAAACAGCAGGTTCAGAGGCAGCAGGAAGCGAAACAGCAGTTTCAGGTGAGACACGAGTGGTTAAACTGGGATTAACTGGCGTTATCTATGAAGATATCTGGAATCCAATCAAAGAAGAACTGGCAAAAGAGGGCATTGATTTGGAATATGTTCAGTTTTCTGATTATTCCCTGCCAAACGAAGCTTTAAATGCCGGTGAAATCGACATCAATGCTTTCCAGCATCACGCATATTTCAACAATGATGTGGAAAAGAACGGTTATGATATTACACCAATTGCAGATACATTTATCATTGCCATGAATCTTTATTCTGATAAGGTAAAATCTGTAGATGAAATCAAAGATGGTGACGTTATTGCTATTCCGGATGATGCCTCCAACGGCGGCCGTGCACTGAAAGTACTGGCATCCGCAGGGCTGATCACACTGAAAGCAGAAGCAGGCGCTAATCCGACGGTTGCGGATATCGATACATATAATGTAAAAATTGAAATCAAGGAAATGGGCGCAGCAGATATCCCATCTGTGTTGCCGGATGTGACAGCAGCCGTTGTCAATGGTAACTATGCATTGGATTATGGTATTGATCCGAGCACAGCTATTTTTGAAGAAAAAGATTACGATGACGACAGCTATTTCTGCCTGATGGCTGTTCGCAGCAGTGACGCAGACGATGCCGTTTACAAGAGAATTGTAGAATTATTCCAGTCAGAAACAACAAAGCAGATATTCCGGGATGAATTCAACGGCTACTTTGTTCCTGCATGGGAAGTACAGAAATAATCGATATACAAAAATAAATATAACGATTCAGTTTGGCTTTAGACCCTTGTGGCTGAAGGAATGAGAAAATGATTTAGAGATGCAAAATCCCATCAGCAAAGTCGATTGTTGATGGATTTTGCATTATAATCACCTTGAACATAATGATAATGAGTAAAAACTTCAAAGTGTGTTTTATCGTGTTGTGAGAAAACTGAATCGCTGCGACAGAGAATAGGAGAGTAAAAGAAGCCATGAAGGAAGCACTTTTATCAATTATAAAAGATGAAAACAGAATCATTACAGGCCAGATTGATCCGCAGTATCTTTCTGACAATCTGGGACGTAAAAAAGGAACAGCCGAAGCGGTTGTTTTTCCGGTATCCACAGAGGAAATCAGCGGGGTTATGCGTTATGCCTGGAAAAATAACCTGCCGGTGACACCGAGAGGTGCAGGTACGAATCTTGTTGGCTCCACTGTACCGTCAGGTCACGGGATTGTGCTGGATGTGTCTTTGATGAATCATATCCTTGAGCTGGATGAGGAAACCTTCACGGCCACTGTTGAGCCGGGGGTTGTACTGGAAGATTTTCAGGCCTATGTTGAAAGCAAAGGTTTATTCTATCCACCGGATCCGGGCGAAAAGAAAGCCACCATCGGCGGAAATATCAGCACCAATGCAGGCGGTATGCGTGCTGTGAAATACGGTGTAACGCGAGATTATGTCATGGGGGTGGAACTGGTTCTGGCAGATGGCACCGTTGTCATGGCGGGCAGCAAGAATAGAAAAGATACATCCGGCCTTGATCTGAAAGAGATTGTTATTGGTTCCGAAGGAACACTGGCGGTGATCACCAAATGTATACTGAAGCTGATTCCGAAGCCGGAAGACAGTCTCAGTGTCCTTCTCAGCTTCGACAGTCTGAAAGCAGGTATTGAGAGTGTCAGACAAATTATTCAGGCTAATTTGAATCCGACAGCCATGGAATTTATTGAGCGTAAAGTGATTCAGCTGGGGGAAGATTATCTGAAAATGTCATTCCCTGAACCGGAGGCCAGCGCCTATGTGCTGACAACCCTTGACGGCAGCAGAAATGAAATCAATGACCACCTCGAAGGACTTCGCAAAGTGGCAAAAGAAAGCGGTGCCCTTTCCGTTCTTCCGCTGGAGGATAAAGAGGAGGCAGCCAGAGTATGGAAGATTCGCGGTATGTTGGTGAAAGGTGTGGAGGCTGTTTCAGAGCAGGAGCCGCTGGATATCGTTGTGCCGATTAACCAGATTGATGCCTTTGTCAATTTTGTCAACGCCTTTGAAAAAGAATGTGGTATGCGCATGATCAGTTTCGGACACGCCGGAGACGGCAATGTGCATTTGTGTGTTATCAGAGGTGATAGAGACGATAAAACCTGGGAAAAAGAGCTTGACGCTAATCTGACTGTTCTTTATGATAAAGCTTATGCACTGGGCGGTCTGGCCAGCGGCGAGCACGGCATCGGACTGAGCAAGCAGAAATATCTGCTGAAAGCATCAAAGCCGGAAAACATTGCATTGATGAAGCGTGTGAAAGCAGCTTTTGATGAGAAAAATATTTTAAATGCAGGCATTTCCTACAATGTCTAAAGGAGTACAGATATATGAAACCGTTAAGTGATAAAACTGCCGGATTTACAGATTCGGTGATCAGAAGAATGACAAGAGTCTCAAATCAATATGGTGCTGTGAATTTATCTCAGGGATTTCCGGATTTTGACCCGCCGAAGGAAATCACAGACAGACTGCGTGAAATCGCACCGCACGGACCGCATCAGTATGCCCTGACATGGGGCGCACAGAACTTCAGAGAAGCCCTTGCGAGAAAACATGAACATTTCTCGGGTATGAAAGTAGATCCGAATAAAGAAATTGTTGTCACATGCGGCAGTACGGAAGCGATGATGGCTTCCATGCTCACCGTCTGCAATCCGGGAGACAAAGTCGTTGTCTTTTCCCCATTTTATGAGAATTACGGTGCAGATGCGATTCTGTCCGGCGCACAGCCGATTTATGTGCCGTTAAATCCGCCGGAATTTAACTTTGATGCCAATGTACTGGAAGATGCCATGAAGCAGGATGGGGTGAAAGCCCTGATTCTCTGCAACCCGTCCAACCCATGTGGCAAAGTCTTTACACTGGAAGAACTGCAGATCATCGCTGATCTGGCCATTAAATACGATCTGTATGTTATTACTGATGAAGTGTATGAGCATATTTTGTATAAGCCGAATAAACATATTTATATGGCCACGTTGCCTGGAATGCGTGAGCGTACAATTATCTGCAACTCCCTTTCAAAGACTTATTCCATTACAGGATGGCGTCTGGGTTATGTCATTGCACCGCCTGAAGTCATTGACAGAGTCAAGAAAGTGCACGACTTCCTGACTGTGGGTGCTGCAGCACCGCTGATGGAGGCGGTTGTGCCGGGACTGAACTTTGGCGACGATTATTATGTTGCATTGCAGGACCATTATACTCATATGAAAAACCTCTTTGTCGGCGGTTTAAAAGACATTGGCCTGTCATTCACAGAGCCTCAGGGGGCTTATTATGTCATGGTAGATATCAGCGAGTTCGGTTATAAAGATGACTATGAATTCTGTGTGGATCTGGCAGAGAAAGTCGGCGTCGGCGCTGTTCCGGGTTCCAGCTTCTTCAGAGAAGACGTGAACCAGTACATCCGATTCCATTTTGCAAAGAAGGACGATACATTGAATGCGGCGTTGGAAAGACTGGCGGATATTCGGAAGATATTGAAGAAATAATCTTTCTTTTTAGAAGCCTCAATATCCCCATGTCATCAGCTTCCACTTACCGCCATTAGAACGAGCCAGCCACCATTGCCAGCCGGTATATTCTTCATCAGGATTCCATGCACCGCCGCCATTTTTCGGAGAATGAAAATCGCTTGTAAACATAATGCACTGGTCGAAGGTTTCCTTGTTATCATTGGCAGCTTCCAGTTCGTTCATCCAGGCAATATGATCGGGAGTGTTGCATTGGTCATCTGAACTGTAGGAAATACTGTGCAGTTCACAGCCGTCAAAATCCTTGAATACAGTTTTAATGGCCTTGATGGCGGCATCCATATCTTCTTTGGAATAAATAGAGGAGCTGCCATAATCAATGGTGACATCTGACATTTTGGCCTGTTTGCCGCATGCGGTTAAGGCAAAAAGACCGATGATACCCAAAAATAATAAATATTTTTTCAATGTTTCCGACCTCCGTTCTGTGAAATTTCTGAAATCCTAATATTTTCATGAGTAGTATAACATATGATTAGGAGATATAAATGAACGAATCTCTTAAGAAAAAATGACGATTTATATAGGGATTATTCATCCGTATACTGAAATAATTCCTCAACCGTTGTGTGAAAAACCCTGGCGATATCCATAGCCAGCTTTAGGGAAGGATTGTATTTGCCCCGTTCAAGATTGACAATGGTTTCCCGGCGAACGCCCACCAGTTCGGCGAGGTCGGCCTGTTTGAGGTTATATTTTTCCCGATATGTTTTTAAATTTGTCAAAAGTGCCATGCTATACTCCTTTGGTGTCCATGATGTAGAAGAGAATCGTGCGTATAATGGCAAGAGCAATCAGGATACCCATTAGGCAATAGCCAATGAGGTCTGTTGTTATTGACAATCTGCCGACAGCACAGACGAAACTCAGAACAATGATTGCAGCGGCACCGATTTTAAGACACAGGGCATCGCAGCGTTTTAGGTTGGCCTCAGACATTTCATCCGGCAGTTCCTGTTTGTATTTCTTAAGGCGGGATGCGCGGGAGATAAAATAGAAGAAGGTAAAGGCAAAGACAGCGTATTGAATTGATGTATAGTAGTTGTGCCAGTCATTTCTTGCCCACATCCAGTAGTAAAGAGCGATCAGGATGGCAAATACAATCTTATCAGCAACAATTTCCCGTAATGATACTTTTCTCATAAACAAAATTCCTCCTTTGAAGTGATATATTTCTCACTTGTCTGTGTGATAAATATATCACTTTTAAAAACAGGTGTCAAGATGAAATGTGCGAAATTTTTCACTTTACAATCGACCGTTGACAGCCCAGGAAAAGTATGTTATTTTGAAGTTAAGTAAAGTTTTCTTCGGAAATGAGCATGTTCTCTACTGGCGGTGACAGCCCGCGAGCCATTCGGCTAATTCGGTGTAATTCCGGAGCCAACAGTCAGTCTGGAGGGGAGAAGGAGGCTTTCCGGCTGAGTGCCGGATGCCGTTTTCTGCTCATTTGATCCAAGTCATCCTATCAGCATCCGGTATCAATATTATTTCTTTTGGAAGTAATAGCTGCCTGGTGCTTTTTGTTTTGTTCAAGTCGAGCGACCGCGAGACTTGGCGCGTGATTCTGGTCAGCGTAAG
>OLQK01000675.1_pt1 | contig 32080 bp, 23 predicted proteins | sample 1672501 | NCBI WGS metagenome assembly OLQK01 (sample SAMEA3136693, study PRJEB25190) | human gut metagenome | biome: human gut; feature: human-associated habitat; material: faeces | place: Austria | collected 2013
CTATGTGCGGCGTAGGCCGCCAATTAGCCCGTCCAAGAATTGGGATGCAGTTCACAACTTGGGGCCATCGAATGATGAGCTCATGCAAGCATTCCTTTCTGCAAAGCAACTCGAAGGATGCAGCAACAACACAATTCGCTATTATCGAACGACCATTGCACGCATGCTCTCTTCAACAGGCAAGCATCTCAGTCATATACGTACCGAAGACCTTCGTTCTTATTTGTGCAACTATGAACTACGGTCTCAATGCAGCAAAGTAAGCATCGATAACGTTCGGCGCATTCTATCGAGCTTCTTTTCGTGGCTTGAAGCTGAAGACTACATTCTCAAAAGTCCCATTCGACGCATCAGAAAAATCAAAACGACGCGCACGGTTAAAGAAATTTACTCCGACGAAGCACTCGAACGCATGCGCGACGGGGCAAAAACAGCACGCGATTTAGCAATTGTTGATTTGCTCGCTTCGACTGGCATGCGCGTTGGGGAGCTCGTTAAACTCAACCGAAACGACATCGACTTCGAGCACCGGGAATGCGTCGTGCTGGGCAAGGGTAACAAGGAACGCATTGTCTACTTCGACGCTCGCACCAAAATTCATTTGAAAGAATACCTTGACGGCCGAAACGACCAGTCCCCCGCCTTATTCGTTTCGCTTGCCGCACCTCACAACAGGCTGCTTATAAGCGGCGTTGAATCGAGGCTTCGCGAGCTCGGCCGCGAACTAGGACTCGACCGTGTGCATCCGCATAAATTCAGACGAACACTTGCAACCAAGGCCATCGACAAAGGCATGCCTATCGAACAAGTACAGCGATTGTTAGGGCATGCAAAAATAGATACGACTTTGATGTATGCGATGGTGAATCAAGGAAACGTAAGAGCTTCGCATCGGCGGTATATTGCATGATTTGGCAAAATCCTGCTTGTCAAAAAACCCCAATTTATAAGGAAACAAAAACTTAAAGACGTAGCCGATATTGACTACGGTTTCGCATTTAACTCCGATTTCTTCAACGAAGACGGCAATGGCTTGCCGCTGGTTCGGATTCGCGATTTAAAACGCGGATTTACAAAAACGTATACTACTGAAATTTTCGACGAACGATATCTGGTCGATAGCGGAGACATGCTTATTGGCATGGACGGCGAATTCAACTTGACGATATGGCAAGCAGGACCGGCCCTGCTCAATCAACGAGTATGCAGAATACGGGCCAAAAAATCTCAAGTAAGAGAAGGTTACCTGAGATTTTTTCTTCCCGTCTCCCTCAAACATATTGAAGACAGAACTTCATGCGTCACAGTAAAACACCTTTCGGCGAAGGTTCTGAACGAGATTACATTACCGAATCATTCGCTAACCGAGCAGCAAGCATTAGCAGATAAATTCATATATATCGAGAAGGCAACCACGCTTGCAATCAAAAACTCAGCGTATCTCGACAACCTCGTCAAATCCCGATTTGTCGAGATGTTTGGGGATTGCCATTGCGAAAAGAAGTCGATTGGCGATTTAGTTTATGAAATGCATATTGGACCGTTCGGCAGCGCGATGAAAAGCGATGCGTTCGTGAGCGAGGAGGAGGCAGCGTGTGTCGTTTACGAGCAGAAGCACGCAATAAAGCAATCTATTGATTTGGGTTGGCGCTATGTGGATGCCGCCAAGAAAAGTGAGTTGAAACGTTTTGCGGCTGGCCCAGGAACCATACTTGTCAGTTGCAGAGGAACAATAGGAAAAGTGTTTCAGCTGCCTGACAATGCTCCGATCGGTATCATCCATCCCTCAGTAATGAAAATCGAAATAGACGAGTCTAAGCTCAACGGAGTCTTCTTTTCGTTCTTGCTCGAAAAACTATTTGCCGAAGCAGAAACGCGCGCAGTGGGTAGTGGCGTTAAAATGGCTATTAAAGCCAAGGATCTTGCTTCGACGGAAATTGAATACCCCCCGATTCAACTTCAGCAAGAGTTCGCCGACTTCGCCTCCCAGGTCGACAAACTGAGATTTACAACCGACGGGACCATTGAAATGTTGCGCAACATCTTTCACGCCCTTCGCGACTATAATGAACGGAAGCATCACTCCATTTTCAAGGACGCCATTATGAACTTTGAATTTGTCGCACCGTTTCCCCAGTTTCAACAACTCTACAGACATTGCCGCAACGCAGAAGACCTTGCCCTTTCATACCCAGGGCTTAGTGCCTCTTCTTCTCGCCAGGCACTCGAATTCGTTGTCGCGACCATCTATCGTTCAATCACCAACGAGGCGCCGAGCGGATCTCTTTTCGACATGATGAATGATTGGCGCTTCATCGACGCCATCGGCGATGAAGCATTACTCACTTCGCTTCACACCGTTCGTAAAATAGGCAACCGCGGCGCACATGGGCAAGCTATAACCGCAAAAGAAGCATGCGATACCCTTGAACAGCTGCAATTCGTTATCGGGGAATTCCTTTTGGGCCTCCAAGTCATAGACGACTACCCGCCCTTTGAGTCGCCCCTCTCCAGAACGAGCGAAAAACCCATCACGTCCGCCAGCGTTCCGCATGAGACCGCACAGAGCGCAGCCCCGGTCGCATCGGCAGATAATGCCAAACAACCCGCTAAGGAAGATATCGTCCAAGACACGAACGAGGCGGTTGCAACCTTCGGCGACAAACTTCGCAAAACCCATTTCTGCACGAGTAAGAAGCGAAACGAATCCGAGAACCGACGACTTTACGTGCGAGCATCGCTTGCCGAAGCTGGGTGGCCCATCGCGACCGCAGACAATATCGCTATTCCTAATTCCGCGAGCCTCAACATGACGCTCTCCGATGGCTCCACTATCGATTACGTGCTCTATGGGCGCGACAGCCGCCCGCTTGCCGTTATCGACTGCACCAATTCCAGCATGAGTCCAATCAAGGGGCGCGCCGCGGCGCAACACGCCGCAGAATTGTTGGCTGTAAAATATGGGTACAAGCCCATCGCCTATTATTCATCCGGCTACCAAATTTTTTGCATCGACCAATTGGGCTACCCGGCGCGAAGGGTTTTCGGCTTTCACTCGCTCGATGAACTCGAGCTGCTCAAGCAGCGCGCAAACAGCCGACAGGATATTACAAACCCCGTAATCGACGACGCAATTACGAACAGGCAATATCAAAAAGAAGCCATCACGAGCGTTTGCCGTGCCTTTTCGAACAATCGCCGACGCAGCCTCATCGTCATGGCGACGGGCACAGGCAAAACACGTGTCTCCATTTCCATTGCCGATGTGCTCCTGAAAAACAACTGGGTGAAAAATATCCTTTTCCTCGCCGACAGAACAAGTCTCGTCCGACAGGCGCACAAGAATTTCAATAAGCTGCTCCCCAATGTGACCACAGCCATTTATTCGGGAGACAGCGACAAACGCGACCCAAACGCGCGAATCATTTTCGCCACATACCAAACCATGGTGAACCTCGTCGATGGTGATGCGCGCGAATTCGGCATAGGGCGCTTCGACTTGATTATCGTCGACGAAGCGCATCGCTCACTTTTCAAGAAGTTCGGTTCGCTCTTCAATTACTTTGATGCGTTGATGGTAGGCCTTACAGCAACGCCTCGATGCGAAGAGAACAAAAGTACCTATGGGGTTTTCCAATTGCCCGACGGCGAACCCGATTATGCCTATGAACTCAACGAGGCCGTCGACGATGGCTTCCTTGTAGGCTTCTCCGTATTGGACAGAACGACAGAAGCCATGCGCGGCAACGTTAGCTACGATGACCTTACTGACGAACAGAAGCAAAGCATAGAAGACGAGTTCGATTTTACGAGCGGCGAAGATTCCCCCGATGCGCTTTCTGGCGCCGAGCTTCGTCCAAACGATGTTTTTATAAACAAAGGCACCATCGACGTAATGCTCACTGACCTCATGCAAACCGGCCTGAAGGTGAATGCGGGCGATAAGCTCGGCAAAACCATCATCTTCGCCAAAAACCATCGAGAGGCAGAAGTTATCGTCGAGCGATTCGATGCGCTCTACGGCAACCGCGGACGAGATTTCTGCAAGCTTATCGATAGCCGAGTCGAAGACGCCCTTTCTCTCATCGACAGGCTGGGCGAGCGCGACAGCATGCCCCAAATTGCCGTAAGCGTCGACATGCTCGACACGGGAATCGACGTGCCCGACGTCTTGAATCTTGTATTCTTCAAGGAAACGCGCTCCAAAATCAAATTCCTTCAAATGGTTGGCCGCGGAACGCGCCTGTCTCCCGACATTTTCGGTCCCAGCATGGATAAGCAGGGCTTTTTGATATTTGACTACTACGACAACTTCAGATTCTTCAATACACGCGACACTTGGTCAACAACGAAAGGAAATGGGAAAGCCCCTAAAACGCGTTCTCAAAATGTCGCAATCGAATCAAAAAAGCTTTCCATTTTGCGGCAACTCCAGCAAAACGGAACAAGCTGCGAGTTTGATGCTCAGTACAAAAATAAACTGCATGAGCACTTCGTTGTTGGCGTCAGAAATCTCAATAACGATCTGATTGAAGTCAATCAGAACCTTGCCTATGTGAACAAGTATCGCACCGACAACGCATGGGATTCCATCAACGACGAACAAGCCTCCGAAATCGAATACCATGTGCTGCCCCTTTTGCCGCAGCCACCTGCTGCAGCAAAGGTCAAAAGCTTTGACATGCTTATTTACACCATTGAAGACCAATTCATCAGGTTAACGAGCGAAGGAAAAGACCCGCGTTTCATTAAGCACGGTTTTCGATCGGCGGCAAGCGAGGTCTCCGAGAGGGCGGCGAACTTGCTTAAGCTCAAAACCATTCCTGAAGTTATGAAAAAAGAGAGCATCATCGCTCCCCTTTTGGACGGCGAACAATTCATAGATGATTTTTCGCTCGAGAAAGGAGAATTCGTTCGCACCGAACTTCGCGACCTCATGCGTTATATAGAAGATAAGCGTAAATACTATATTGTCGATTTCCCCGATACTCTCATTTCGAAAGACGAACAATCGGGAATCAATAAGCAGAAGAGCTATGCAGATAAGCTTGACTCGTATCTCAACGACGAGTCAAACACCACGCTCGCCAAAATACGCATGCTTGAACCTTTGAGCAGCGATGAGAAAGCGCAGCTCTCACATGATCTTAAAGAAAAAATTGGCACTGCCGCAGACTATGCCAGCATCGCTGGCAGCATGGCTGTATTGCCTTTTGTGCGTAAGCAAATCGGCATTTCCGATGAGGCTATTGAAATTAAGTTCGGTGAAACTTTGCACTGCAACCAGCTCTCAGATGAAGCACGGGAATACTTGCTCCAAATGATTGAATTTGCGCGCGTCAATGGAGACATCACGGCACAACAGCTACAAATCGAATCACCTTTCTGCGACGTGGATTTCGATGAGCTCTTCCCCGACGAAAGCATGCTGTACTTAAAAACAGTGCTCGATGGCCTTCATAAGCCGGTGGTGGAATAGCCACATGGAGATCAAAGAAATCCTTACAACTCAAGCCGACGAGCTTCTCGATATAGATATCGATGTGCTCAATGAAGAGTTGGACACAGGCTGCTATACACATGCCTATAAAAAAGAGTGCAAAGCGCTCATCGATGCAATTGCGCGCAAAAGAGCACTCACGCGCTCCAGCAAATCTGCCCAGGTCATCGAACCCGATATGCAACCCACAGTCCGAACGCTACACCCCTCCGCGCTTTCCCCTTATAGCAAGCCGGACGAAAGAGGCGAAGAGCGTGGCGGCGATCTTGAGTGTGATTTAGCAGCAATTCGGAAATCTTCCAAAAAAGTCTCCGAATTCAAAGCGTATATCGAAAGGCATCCCTTTATCAATGAGGATTACATCGATGCCAATTTCTCATTGTTTGAGCCGCAAGAACGCTCGGCACTCCTTGGCATGAGAAAGTTTAGTGAGCCTTTTCTTGAGAAGTATTTCGATTCTCTCGATCACAATGCACTCGCTAAGCACCAAGAATTCTCCGAAGGGTTCTTCATGTCGCATTTCTCAGACCTAGATCCTAGAATCGTTCTAGAAGACGGCATTAACACCTGGAGAGACAAAGATAGCCGCTCTAGCAAACTCGATGTTTTTCTACGCCTTAAAGGAGTTAGGCTTTGATATCTATCGAACACGCGAAACGCCTTATCAAGCGTGCAATTCTAGCAAATGTGACATGCGAAAAAGAAGGCCTCTTCATTACACCGCTTATTTCCGGCAAACACGGCATAGGGAAATCGGCCATAGTGAAAGACATTGCTGCAGAGCTTGGCGGTGTTTGCATCACGATTGAAGGCGGCACTCTTAAAGAGGGCGAAATCACTGGCATACCCTACCAATACGAAGACGAGAATGGCGTTCGCTTCAAGTTTCTGCCCTATTATGCCATCGAGAGAATACAGCAAGAAGAACGGCGCCTCTTCGAGGTCAACCACTCGGGGGCGAATGCCACGTTTCTCGATGGCGACGAAAACCGCTATTCTCAAAACAACATTCCGGCATCACAGAAAATCGAGCTGCTCAAAAACGGGGAGATACGACCGGTCATTGTTTTCATTGATGAAATTAACCGCACCGATAACGCCGTGTATAAAGAGCTCATGAATATCTTGCTTACCAAAACGGTAAACGGCTATCGTTTACCATGGTGGGCATTCTTCGTCGGAGCAATGAATCCAAGCACCCAAAACAGCATATATGCGACGAACGAGATGGACCCTGCACAGCTCGATCGATTCCTCAAACTGAAAATCGAGCCGGACATCAATGAATGGCTTGCATACGCCTCGTCTCACGGCGTTTCCGAAAACATCACTGCATTTCTCAAAGAGAACCCATCGTGCCTTTCAAAAGACTCGGCAGAACTCGAAGACGAAGAAAATCCCACACCCTCGCCCCGAGGATGGGATATGATCAACACCATCATGACAAGCGAGCCGTATTTAAGGCCCTTTTTCACCGAGAACGAAAACTCCGCTAAAACCGTTTCCGAAGACCTGCAAGCCCTCGCGAACGCAAAACTCGGTCCAACTGTGGCGACCATGTTTTTTGCAAGTCTTGCTGCGCCTCGACACGCCTTGACCGCAAACGACATTTTTAGCGACGACGACGAGCTATCAAATACAAAGAATATCCTGCACGAGCTGTCGATAGCAAAAAAAGTTCAAACATGTGATTCGGTATTAGACTATCTTCAAAAGAACGCCGAATTTCTCATGCTGCGCAAAAGCGACTTCAAGAAGAAGAAAGCTCAGCTTTCTGCACTCGTATCACAACTCGATTCATCGACCAAGCTACTGTTTGCACAAAAAATCGCTGCTACTAAAACCGACGATGGGAATAATTTAATGGACTTCGTCTTCGATGCATTCGAATCAGACTTGCTCGAAACGCTTGACTTGACCGATCGAACTCGACAGCTCCTCGAGCAACCTAACCATGACCAGCAATAACAACATCTCGACCTTGCTCTGCAATATGCAGCGGCAAGTAAGCTTATATGAGAAAAATCGAGATAGCGCCATCCTCGATACGATATCGAGCGATTTTCAGCATTTCGCTCAACTTGTCACGCTTTTTCTCATCTCCGAACGGGATACCTACTACGGCTATTTTTTCATGTCCATGTCATTTAGAACAAATTTCGCAAGCAGTTCAATTGCAGGAATACGCCTTGACGAATACCCGCCGGTGTTCGAAACGAACCCGCTGCTGCTTTTGAAGTTCAACATGAATGAAATCCTGTATATTTTTTGCCACGAAGTTGACCATGTGCTTTTTAACCACCCCGCCGAAATGGTCAAGTCGAATCCAAGCAAAGACCCGAGTATTTACGAGCTGTTCAACTATGCAGCCGATGCTGCCGTAAACGACCTCATCAATCAAGAGATTCAAAACGGTAGGACGTATCTTTCGATGCCCAAGGGGGCGATTACCTCTCATTCTCTCGCGGATATGTTTGGCCTGAATAACGTCTTACCCCTCCAAAACTACCTGTATTACCTGAATCTCCTTATCGAAAACGAGTGCACGCCACCACACCAACAAAACGGAATAGCGCCCCTGCCCCAAGATGGAACAGGGGCCTTTGGCAGCGTTCCCTCCATGGGCACTCCCGATGATTCAACCACCGTTACCGCGCAAGACGTTTCTTCACTGGAAGACCACTCATGGAACAACAGCGTGTCAAGCCATCTTGATTCCGATGCTTCTCAGAAATACGAAGCAGCGGCCAAGCAGCTCATTAATTCGGCCGTAAGCATGGCAAGCGCTGAAACGAGAGGATTGATGCCAAATCGCTTCAAGCAGCAAATCGCCAAAATCAACGAGCCAGCTCGTCTCAATTGGAAGCAACTCCTGAAGCGATACGTAGGCACCGTGCAGTCCGGGAAAACGAAAACGAAGATGAGGCTGAACAGAAGGCAGCCAAAACGATTCGACTTGTCGGGAACAAAAACCGATACCGTCATCAAGATTGTTGTCGCGATTGACACCTCTGCATCTATGAGCGCCGACGATATTTCCGCCGCCCTCAACGAGGTGACATCCATTGTGTCGAAAAGGAAGCACCAAATAACCGTTATCGAATGCGACAGCCAAATCCAACGCACATATGAGATACGCACGCCCTCTGATATTAAGCCGAACGTTCAAGGTCGCGGCGGAACCGCTTTTACCCCTGTTATTGAGTTTTTGAATAATAATGCTCAGTTCCGAGACGCATTGCTTATTTATTTCACTGACGGCTTTGGAGAAATGGCAATTCCGAAGCCATGCGTAAATCGTATCTTATGGGTGATAGTGGGCGATGCGCAGAATCTCAGCGTTGAGCAGCCTTATGGCATAGCCGTAAGCCTAAATGAAGGATAATCATGAATAAAAACCAGCAGCACATTGAGCGATTGCTAAAAGCCCGATGCGCGAAGGAATGGTGCCAAGAACAATCTCGCAATAGATCTGACTTTCTTTTTGACCAGCATGCGTGCAAAGGGGACAGTTTGATTCCCTTTGCAATAACGAACCAAGCCGGAGAGAGTATTTATTGCGCCATCCAAATAGACGAAACAGCCGCAGTAATTAAGTCTGCAATGCGCAACCATGAAATAATTTTGCCCGTTCTCAGCGACGTGCCATTCAATCAATCGACTTTCGAGGATGCGCTTTGCCAATGCGTCGAAGAGCTCGCGCATATGCATGGCGACACCATGCTCGACGAGACGAATAACGCCCTCGACGAATCAAATAGCGACATCGTCGAGGGCGCATTGCATAGAGTTAGCGGCGATGCATATGAGCGCAGCCACAAGGCACGCGAACTTTGCATAAAAGCGCACGGTGCATCTTGTGCAATTTGTGGCTTCGATTTTAAGAAAGCCTACGGATTGGACTTCGCCGGAATGATACAAGTGCATCATATTGTTCCGCTGCATCAAACGGGAGCCGAACATAAGGTCGATCCCATCTCTGACCTAATACCGGTTTGTGCAAACTGCCATATGGCTATTCACAAAAACAAAGATCGGGCGCTCCTGCCAGAAGAGCTCAAGACGCTAATCCAACGGGCTCAAAAGCAAGACTAATATCGCATACAACGCAACGTGCGACATGCACAAAACCCAACCCACGAAATAGACTCTGCTGCGCAGCATCTGACACTGGCGAAGGTTCGCAAACACCATGCTCGAAACCTGTTAAACGCTACGAGCACTTAACAGGTTGAAACGCAAAAATCGCTCAACACCCTTCCCTAGTCCGAACCTGTTAAATGCTCGTAGCGTTTAACACAAGCATTTAACAGGTGGCGTTCAGCAGCTTCTGCTCGGCGCAACAGCGAATCATGTCAGCATCGTATACATACTTTTAACTTTCGCATCCTATTCATTTCGAATGCGTTAAACTTCAAAGTTATGCCTTTGACCGAATATTCTTGATACTTTGCCGAAGGCATGCAAGCAACCCCTCTTTTAAAGGAGCAATCGTGACGAAGAAGATCATCCTGGATTGCGATCCAGGACACGACGACGCCGTCGCCATCCTGCTCGCGCTGGGCAACCCCGAAATCGAGCTTTTGGGCGTGACCACCGTCGGGGGCAACCAAAGCCTCGAAAAGGTGACTTACAACGCCCGCGCGGTGCTCGAAAAGGCGCACGCCACCGACGTGGCCGTGTACGCCGGATGCGACCGCCCCATCGTGCGCCCGCAGGAAGTGGCTGCCTCGATTCACGGCGAAAGCGGCCTGGACGGCGTCGAGCTGCCCGTGCCAACCCGCCCGCTCGAGCAGAAGCACGCGGTGAACTACATCGTGGAAACCATCATGGCAAGCGAGCCGGGCACCATCACCTTGGTTCCCACCGGCCCGCTCACCAATATCGCGATGGCCGTGCGCATGGAGCCGCGCATCGTTGAGCGCGTGAAGGAAGTTGTGCTTATGGGCGGCGGCTACCACGTGGGCAACTGGAGCGCCGTGGCCGAGTTCAACATCAAAGTCGACCCCGAAGCCGCCCACATCGTGTTCAACGAGAAGTGGCCGCTCACCATGGTTGGCCTCGACCTCACGCACCAAGCGCTGTGCACGCCCGCCGTGCAAAAGAGGATCGAAGAAGTTGGCACACCGCTCGCTACATTCGTCTCGGGCCTCATGGACTTCTTCCGCAAGACCTACCAAGACAACCAAGATTTCGTGGATCCGCCGGTGCACGACCCCTGCACGGTCGCTTATCTCATCGATCCCACGTGCGTAGAAACGCGCCGCTGCCCGCTCGACGTGGAAATCCACAGCGAGCTCACGCTGGGCATGACGGTTGCCGACCTGCGCGGGCCGGAGCCTTCTGCCGAGGAATGCCACACCCAAGTGGCAACGAAGCTCGACTTCGACAAATTCTGGAACCTCGTGACTGACGCTATTGAAAGGATCGGCTAAGTTCGCATGGCCGCTGAATCTACCAAACCCAAAACTCTCGACGAGGGCGGCAAGAACATCGTTGCCCTCATGACCGCACTGCTCGTGGCAATTTTCGCCTTCCAGCTCAACGCTTCTATGCTCTCGCCCGCGCTTGTGGCGATGCAAAACGAGTTGAACACCACCGCCACCGAAATCGGCAACACGCAAACGGTGTTCTTCACGGCCGCCGCGCTGTTCTCGCTGTTCCTTCCCCGCCTGGCCGACATCGTAGGCCGCAAGAAGGTACTCAGCGGCATGCTTCTGATTACCGCCATCGGCTGTATCGTGAGCGCTGCCGCGCAAGATGTGACCATGCTCATGGTGGGCCGCATCATGCAAGGCGTTGCCGGCCCGGTTGTGCCTATGTGCCTTATCATGCTGCACACGCAAGTGACCGAAGAGGCCCGTTATACCAAGCTGATGGCCATCCTGACCTCGGTCAATGGCGGCATCGCAGGCGTTGACGCCATTCTGGGCGGCTGGCTTGCCGGCAACTTCGGCTTCCGCTCGGTATTCATCTGCATGGCCGTCGTTGCCGTTCTCGCCGTGGTGCTCGTGTGGTTCTGCTCGAAGGAAAGCAAGGCCGAAGGCTCGCCGAAAATGGACTGGGCCGGCGTGGTTACGCTCGGCATCGCGTTTCTTTCCGCCTACTTGGCCATCAACGAGATTCAGAAGCTGGCTAAAGCCGACCTCGTGATGGTAGCCGTGCTGGTGGTCGTTGCCGCCGTGTTCTTCGTGGTGTTCTGGAACATCGAAAAGAAGAAAGACGCCCCCATGGTGTCTACCCACTATCTGAAGCAGCGCCGCACGTGGGGCCTGCTGCTTACCACGCTGCTTACCATGACCGGCGTGTTCGCCATTATGAACGGCGTTGTGCCCGCCATCGCGCAAGACGAAGCCTGCGGCGTCGCCATGGGCGCCGACGTGGTGAGCTTCGCCACGCTAACCCCGTATGCGCTGCTCGGCCTGTGCTTCGGCCCCGTTGCCGGCGTTCTTGCCAGCAAATTCGGATACCACGCCGTGCTGCGCGCGGGTCTCGTGGTGTCCATTTTGGGCGCGCTGTTCGGCATTTTCGTCGCGCACAACACGAGTATCGCCATGCTTGTCGTGATTTCGGTTGTACTGGGCATTTCCTATGCAGGCACCGCAAACATCATGCTGAACGGCCTGGGCATCGTGCTTTCCCCGAAAGACAATACAGGCTACCTGCCGGGTATGAACGCAGGCGCGTTCAACCTGGGCGCAGGCCTTTCTTTCGCCGTGTTGTACGCCGCTATGGACGCCTACGCCGCGCAGGCGGGCGCCGCCGGCGGTTATGCTGCCGCAATGGTCATGGGCGCCATCCTGCTGGTGCTGGCGCTGGCAACTTCGTTCCTTATTCCGAAGGCCGAGGACGCCGACAACAGCTAGTCTCGTTTGCGCCGGCTGCGCGTTCGGTCGCACAGCCGGCGCCTCTGCACGAAGCTACGCCTTTCTTGGCAGGAATCACCGCGACTAGGTACTCTTGTTGATGGCAAATTCGCTTCTCGAGGGCTTTCTCGCTAGAAATAGCCCTCGAGAAGCAACATCTGGATGCTATTTTTCAAATTTCGCAAGTTTCAAAAGACCTAATTGTCGCATTTTCTGCCAAAACAGCCCCGGTTTTAAGCAAAAAGACCCACTCGCGACTCCCTCGCCAAAAGCAAGCCGCGCTTGGTGTTCCCTGGCGAGTGCATCGAACACGTTCCAATGCACTCGAATGCATTCGCCAAAGAACACATCCCACCCGACCATCATTCGATTCCACGTAACGCGAAGGATCATCATGAGCAAAGTCATCGTTTTCGGCAGCCTGAACATGGATCTATCCATCGAGAGCGACCACATGCCCAATTTGGGCGAAACCATTATCGGTCGCGGATTCATCACCAACCCCGGCGGCAAGGGCGCAAACCAGGCCGTAGCTGCAGCGAAAATGGGCGCCGCGGTGTGCATGCTGGGTGCCGTGGGCGCTGACTCATTCGGCGACCAGATGATTGCAAGCCTCGCCGAACACGGCGTGACGTGCGAATACATCACGCGCTCGGAAAGCTGCCCAACAGGCGTGGCCATTATCACACGCGTATGCGGAGACAACTTCATCACCATTGACGCAGGAGCAAACGCAAGCACTCGCATCGATGCAGTGCGACGCGCGCTCGACGAAGTGGCCGAACCGGGCGACGTGTTCTTGGTTCAGCTGGAATGCGACTACGAAACCACCTGGGCCGCGCTTGCCGAAGCGTGCAAACGAGGCCTATACGTCGCAATAAACCCCGCCCCCGCGCACGAGATTCCCGAAGCCGTGCTGCCCTGCCTGGATTTGGTGGTGGTGAACGAGGGCGAATGCGAGATGATGACGGGTATCTACCCCGCCGATGCGACGAGCGCTCGCGCCGCCGCCGACAAACTGAAAGAAAGCGGCGTGGGCTGCGTTGCCATTACGCTGGGAGCGCGCGGATCGATGGTGTTTTGCGGCAATGAAACCATTGAATCGGTGCCGCCGAAGACGCGCGCAATCGATACCACCTGCGCAGGCGACACCTATATCGGTGCGATGGTCGCAGGGTACGCATGTGGCTTGCCGCTCGCCGACTCAGTAGCGCTCGCCACGAAAGCAAGCGCCATGGCCACCACGAAGGTGGGCGCCCAGCAATCCATCCCCACGCTCGCCGAGGTCGAGTAACTCAGGACCTCAGTAAACGAAAACCTGTTAAATGCTCGTAGCGTTTAACAGGTTTTCGCGGGCCTAATGATCCCGAGATCGAGATTGGCCCCAAGGCACCCGGCCGCCTCAAGCACCTTGCGCCTGAGGCGGAATCAATTTCGGCCGCATCCAACAGTGCCGCAGCAAAACCATCGAACATGGTGATGCCGAATTCAGCAGACAGAAACCCACACAGCACGCCTAAGAAAACGCGTTACATGCTACGAGTATTAGCGCATTCACAATAGGCGGAACGCATCACCTATGCCTCTTCCAGCTTCACGCGGAAGCTGATGGCACGCGTGGTATCGAGCCCATCGAAACGCACGATATAGGCGCGCTTCTGCATATCGATTTCCTCGACAATGCCTTCGCCGAACACGGCATGACGTACGCGGCTGCCCTGGCGGAATCGCACATCGGCACTCATGCCGGCAATCCACTGGTCGTTGGCCGCATACGCGGCGCGCGCAGCCTCGAGCGCGGTTTGATCGGGCTTGTGGGAAAACATCAGGCACTCAGGGTCGATATCGAGCAGAAACCGCGACGGATAGCGCGGCGTGCCCTTGTGCGTGAAACCTTCGGCCTCGGTAAGGTACAGGCCATCTTCGGCGCGCGTCATAGCAACGAACGCGAGCCTGCGTTCTTCCTCCATTTGCTCGCGCGTTCGCGTTTTCTTCGAGGGCAGCACGCCTTCGCTCATCGAACACAGAAACACATGCTTGAACTCCAAGCCCTTCGCCGCATGAATCGTCATGAGTTTCACCTTATCGGCCGCACCATCCATCGCATCGGCATTGGTAAGCAGTGCCACATGCGACAGATAATGCTCGAGCGTCACTTCCTCGCCGCATGTAGTTTCGAACTCATAGATACTCTGTTTGAGCTCAGCCACATTATCGAGCCGCTCTTGGCTTCCCTCGGTGCGCAGCATGCGATCGTAGCCGCTCTCGTTAAGCACGACCGCCATAACATCGCTTACCGCACGCCCCTCGAACTGTCCGCGGAATCGGTCGACGAGCGCCAGAAGCTGCTTTGCCTTGGTGCGTTTGAAAATTTCATCGTCGATGGTTTGCTCAAGCGCCTCGTACAGCGTGCACTCATGCTCATCGGCCCACTCGCGCAGAAATGCCATGCGTCGCTGGCCCATGTTGCGTTTCGGCACATTCGCCACGCGCGCAAACGACAAGTCGTCCTGATACGCCACGAACCGCAAATAGCTCAACGCGTCTTTCACTTCGCGACGGCCAAAGAACGGAACTCCAGAATACAGTGTATAGGGAACTTTGACCTGCATTAATGCTTCTTCTACCGCACGCGATGCATAATGCGCGCGATACAGCACCGCCATGTCACGATACGCCACCCCCGCCTCGTGCAGCTTCTGGGCGCCTTCCGCAATCCACGCCGCCTCTTCTTCGGGCGATTTCGCATGGTGCCACACCGTGGGGCCATGAACGTCGCGCTGCGCCTCGAGCCGTTTGGGAATGCGCTGTTTGTTCTTCTCGATGAGCGAATTCGCCACACCGAGCACTTCAGGCGTGCTTCGATAATTCTTGGTCATAAGAATGGTCTTGCAACCCTCGTGCGCATCGACGAAATCGAGCAAGTACCGAACGTCGGCACCGCGCCACGTATAAATCGTTTGATCAGGGTCACCCACGACGAACAGGTTGCGATGGTATTCAACGAGTTTTTCCATGAGTGCGATTTGCAACGCGTCGATATCTTGAAACTCGTCGATCATGACGTATTCAAGACGCTGTTGCCACTTCAGCGCAATATCGGGGAAATGGTCGAAAATATGCAGCGTGATAATGATGAGGTCGTTGTAATCGAGTCCAAAGCATTTTTTCTGCTGATACAAATAACCGTAGAAAATGATGTCGTCCACCTTGCGCGCATCAAGGTATTTCTGCTTGAGCTCCGCCAGCGGAAGCGAGATAAGGTCGAGATAATAATCGGGGCGCTCAATCGTTTTCAAAATCTCGATCATATCGCGCGCCTTGCCGAAGGTTTTCTCGCGCAGAGTGATTTTGCGCTCATCGTAAATCACCTGCAGCATCGCATCGATATCGGCATTATCAAGCACCAGAAAGCTTTGCGGGTACCCCACGGCATGCGAATCTTCCTGCAACACCGAAACGCAGAAGCTATGGAACGTGCAAATGTAGCCCGTATCGTTATCGCCCGTCACTCGACGAATGCGCGCTGGCGCATTTCGTTGGCCGCTTTATTGCTGAACGTGACGCACAAAATATTGCCCGGCAGAATGCCCAGGTCGTTGACCAAGTACGCGAACCGATGCGTGAGCGCGCGCGTTTTGCCCGTACCCGCACCCGCGATCACGCGAACGAAGCCCTCGGTCGTGGTAACGGCTTCGAGCTGCGCGGCGTTCAGCTGAGGCTCCTCAGGCGTCGCAAGCCCCGTAGCTTTTTGTATGCTCGTGAAATATGTTTGCTCGTTTTCCATGCGGAACAGTATAGCAAAAGCGAACAGGTGTTCCTATATAAAAGTTAATGTGCCTGGCGAGACATGCGCTTCCGCTTCGGTCAAGTCCTGCTCGCAACGAAGGCGCCACTGGCGCCTTCTGCTCGTGCGGAATCTATCGGAAACGCACGTCTCGCCAGGCACACCACATCAAATCGATGCCTTGGTCGGCAGACCAAAGCGCTTTCGGTACGCAAGCCGCAGCTCGAACCCGAAACGCGCCGCCAGATCACCGCGCAGTATCGAGCCAACACCTTAATCATCAGGCCAAAGTATTACCTGTTCTCAATGTTTCCGATATTCTTCAGCTCAATCGAGATCATGCCGTTCGGCATGCTCACGAACTCGATGAAATCGGGGTTGTGAGAGTACTCCGTAGGGAAAGTGATTTCGATGCCCGTATCGGTACGAATTTTGTGGTTGCGAGCCAAACGCTGTGCCGCCTTCTTCTCCATAGGTACCTTGTCGGGCAAGTTTTCGGCTGCAACCGCTTCTTCAAAACGCTTTTGCATAGGCTCGTCGTCGAACACCTCTTCGGCCATGTCCCACGGCGCAAGATACGCCGAATCGTCGGCGTTTTCGTTCACGTAAGCCTTCGCCTTAGACGCGGCTACAGCCGTGTTCGCGCCGAATTCCTGCGCGACTTCCTCAACGATACGCGTCACTGTGTCGACGACTTCCTTGCTCGACGCTTCACTTGAGCATTGCAGCAAACCCTCGGGCAAAAGCAGACGCTTCTCACCCGAAATCTCGCGTTCCTTGTCACAGAACAGCACTTCGAGCGTTTTGCTTTCCACGAGCGCGTAGCTCGAAATCTTCTGCGAAGGATTCGGCAAAATGGCGTGATGGCGCGCGATGTCGACGCGCGTGCCGAGTTCTCCCCCGCCCACTTCATGCATGAATGCAGGACGGCTATTCAGCAAAGCCACAACAAAATAGCGCTTGCCCTGCGCCTCATATGCGGCTTCCTGATCTTCCTCAGGCGTATCAGCTGAAACCTTGGGTGCATCATCTTCGAAGTCGGCAACGAGCACGTCGCAGCTTTCAGGTGATTCCATATGGCCCAACTCTTCGGCGATGAACTGAGCGCACTGGCGCGACAGGCTCACGAAATCGACCTGATTGGCGAAATAATCGCGCACCTCGCCCTCAAACGATGAGTCGGGCTCAAATTCGCCACGGCGATTTTCCACACTCGAAAGCGCTTTTCGGCACGTCTTGCCCACATACGACTTCACCTTGCGATCGGAAAGATCGAGCTCCTCTTCGGAAAACACGTTCACGCACGACTCGAAGTCGCACACATGAAGAATCGCATGGTTCACACGCAGCATACGTACTCGCTTTCAAACGCCAATAAACACGGCATTTCATGGTAGCGAACTTCAGCAAGCGCGCGGCCCATTCCCCGAGAAAACCCAAGAACGCGCCCCGGCCAAAAACCTGTTAAATGCTTGTAGCATTTAACAGGTTTGGGCAAAAAAGAAGAGCCCGCGATTTCTCGCGAGCCCTTCTGTAAGAAGCAGGTGCTTCAGGCGAACCACCAAGGCTTAGTGAGCCAAGTCGTCCTTGCCAGAAATGTTGTGCTTCTCGATGTCGTAGGTCAAACCGCCGTGCTCTTTGCCGAAGAACATGAGCATGGAAGGGGCCAGACCCTCGATGTTTGCCAGATACGCATGCAGCAGCGTAAAAGCGATGAACACGAACATCATGAAGTAGTGGATGATGCGCACGCTCATAGCGCCACCGAGACCAGCAATAGCGGCCTCGAACAGCGGCATGTTCGCGCAGGGCGGCCACAGGCACAGACCGGTGAAGAACATGAAGATGATCAGCACAGGAATGCACAGGTAGCTGATCTTCTGCGGAACGCCAAGCTTAGCGGACAGCGGGTGATCCTTCTTGAGGAACAGGTAGTACTTGATCCACTGCGGGCCCTGGTGAAGGTTATCGGCCTGAGGCAGCCACGTTTTGTAGTCAGGAACCACTTCGCGGGTGCCAGCGGTCGGGGCGCTCTTCACGATGAAGGCAAGCACAACACGCAGCAGGCAGTTGATGAAAAGTACGAAGCCAAAGGCAATGTGAAGGCCACGGGCAATGCCCATGAACTCAGGCCAGTACGGGAAGTGAATCGCAAAACCGGTGACGATAAGAATCACCATGGAAACGAGGTTCACCCAGTGAGTGAAGCGGAACGGAGCCGGATGGGCCTCACGGTAGTGTGCGAGATGTGCCATCTTACTTCACCCCCCACGGGCTGGTTACGGTCTCGAACTTCTTGCCGGTCTTCGGCTCGACGATATGCACAGCGCAAGCGGTGCAGGGGTCGAAGCTGTGAACGGTACGCAGCGCGTTGATCGGCTTCTCCACATCGGCAACGGGCACGCCAATGAGAGCCTGCTCCAACGGGCCATAGTTACCCTTCGGGTCGTGCGGAGAGAGGTTCCACGTGGACGGAATGATGATCTGGTAATCGGTGATCTTGCCGCCCTTGACCTTCTCGGAATGGTAGAGAGCGCCACGCGGGGCCTCCCAGAACGCGGTGCCTTCGCCGTCGCTCTTCTCGGGAGCGCGGAAGTACTCAGAGTCGCCGCTCTTGATAGCTTCGCACAACTCGTTGACCCATTCCTTCATCAGGGTAGCGATATAGAGGGTCTCAACCTGGCGGGCAGCCGTACGACCGAGCGTATTCTGCAGAACAGAAAGGTCGCCAGCCTGAGCGCCCAAGGCCACGAGCATCTCGTCGACGTGCTGCTTGACGAAGGGAACGCCACGCTTATAAGCGACGAGCACACGAGCGAACGAGCCGGTCTCGAGAGACTTGCCATCGTAGAGCGGGCACTTGTCCCAGGTGTAGCGATCGTTGACATCGTACTCAGTAAATGCGGGCTTGGTGTCCTGCTCAAACGGCGGCAGGTCGGCGTCGCCCTCGTACCAAGAGTGGCCAACGTACTCGGTGATCTTCGATTCGTCGGGGTCGGAGATGTTGAAGTTCTCGTCGAGAACGCCAGCAGGCAGATAGCGGTTGCGCATGCGATCGGCGTAGGAAGTGCCCCCGTCGAACGGGCTCTCGAACACGCCCCAAGCAGCATAACGGCCAATGCCCTTGCCGAACGTGGTGGCCTCGGGATAGAACTTCGCAATGGCCAGCGTGTCGGGAATCATGGTATCGGCAACCCACTGATACACCTCGTCGACGAGGCCCTTCAGGTCGTCAAGCTTCTCGGCGGTGGGAACGAATGCCGTGCCGCCAGGAACGATGGTCATGATGTGGGGCATCTTGCCACCGAGCAGCGCGGCAATCTCGGAAGCCTTCGACTGCATCTGCAGGGCTTCCAGATAATGAGCGGTGAGGATAAGGTCGGCCTCGGGAGTCATGTTGTACTCGCCGGTGTCGAACCAGTTGCCGCTGAAGATGGAGAGCTGGCCGTTGTCGGCGAACTTCTTCAGGCGATCCTGCAGGCCAACGAAGTCGGCAGACGGGGTGCCCAGCTCAGCCGCCAAGTCGTAGGCGTCAGCCGCATCGGCGCCAAGGGCATTCAACGGGTTCACGTAGTCAAGGCCGGCCAGGTTGTACAGCCACAGAATGTGGCTATGCAGGAACTGCGCGCCCTCAATGAGGTTGCGAATGATGCGGGCGTTGTTGGGAATGGTAATACCCAAAGCCTGCTCAGCCGCGATGGAAGCGGAATGCATGTGCGAAACGGGGCACACGCCGCAGATGCGCTGCACGATGTAAGCGGCATCTTCGGGGGTACGGTCGCGCACGACGAGCTCCATGCCACGGAAGCAGCCGCCGGAAATCCAAGCGTCGGTAACGACGCCGTCGGTAACCTCCATCTCGGCGCGAAGGTGACCCTCGATACGGGTAATGGGATCGATAACGGAACGCGTCATTTACTCGTCGCCTCCTTTCTTGGCGTCAGATTTCGGGGCGTCGTCATACACGCCGATGGACTTTTCAGGATGCTTAGCGTCCCAAGCGCGCTTCTTCTCGAACTCGGCGCCGTTCGGCACGCGGCCGGCGGCCTTCATGCCGAAGCCATGGATGACCAGGGCGACAGCTTCGATGCCGAGAACGGCAGCGGCAATGGTGCCAGGCTGGAACTTGAAGTCGCCGATGTTCAGATCGCGATGACGCTTGAAGAACGGAGTGTTGACCTCGATCCAGTTCTGGCCCGGGTTGTTCGGGTTGGCTTCGCAGCAGCCGATGCAGGGAGCGCCGGCTTCAACGCACCAAGAACGACGGTGGTTATAGCGAACAACGCCGCAGTTGGCCTTGGTTTGCGGACCACGGCAGCCCAGCGGATACAGGCAGTAGCCCTTAGCCTCTTCGGGAGAACCGAACTGGTAAACGAATTCGCCGTTCTCGAAGTGGCCACGACGCTGGCAATTGTCGTGAATGGTCTGGCCGAAGATCTGCGTGGGCTTGTTTTCGGCGTTGAGCTCGGGCAGCTCGCCCAGCAGCAGGTACTGGATGAGCACCGCGCAGAGCCACTCGGGGTTCGGCGGGCAGCCCGGGATGTTGATGATGGGCACGTTGATGCCCTGCTCCTTGAGGAACGCCTGCACGCCCGTCGCGTTAGACGCGTTGGGAGCGGCGGCCATCCAGCCGCCATTGACGGCGCAAGAGCCGAGCGCGACAACCGCGGTCGCCTTTTCGGCGGCCTCGATCAGGTGCTCATTGCCGGTTTTGCCAGCAACGCGAAGCGCATTGCCGTTCCAACCGTTGAGCACGGCGCCTTCATACACCAAAATGTAGTTGCCGGCTTCGATGGTCTGTTCCTTGGCCTTTTCCATCGAATGGCCCGCAGCAGCGGACAGGGTCTCGCTGTAGTTGAGCGAAATGAGCTCGAGTACGACGGCGGCAGCGTCGGGAGCGTCGATCTGAGCGAAAGCCTCGGTGCAACCCGTGCAAGAAGCACCCTCGATCCAGATGACCGGGTACAGGTCGCCCTGGCTTGCGCCGATAACCGACTCTTCCAGAGCCTGGGCCACGCGCGGAGCGGCGGCTTCACCCAAGCCAGCCATAACCGCGAGCGTGCCACACAGTTTCATGAAGCTACGACGCGAAACACCGCGCGCTTCGAGCATTCCCTGAAACTCTGAGGCAGTGGACTGTTTGTCCATTCGTACACCTCCTATTAGATGCATGGTGGAATCACTGACGGCTATGCATTATGGCGCAAATGATGCATGCAAGGTGGCAAAACCCGCCAACGGTAGCCTGTTGTGAAGACAATGCGGGAAATGGCACAACTATGTTACGCCGTTGCCGAATCGTAACATGAATGTTGACCTTGGGTATCTTTTTTTCGCCCAAATGGGGCGTTTCTGTCCGTCGTGTTCCCTTATAGGGCATCGCTGAACTGGGAATAACCTTTTTAAAGTGAGGGTATGCTTCTAGTTATTTGGACATTTTTCAATATTTGTGGCTTGCGGAATTAAAACAGGCTCAAAAAGTGACTAACAGGATATCCCCTAAAGCGGGGTACTTACGAATTGAGTACGACGGCCGCGCGAATCTGTCCTATTCACCGTAATGCATAAGCTTGAAAACGCTACGTAAGCCACCCGTCGCCTTCGCGATGGAAGAAGCCTTCGCGCGCAAGATCGGCCATGATGGATTCGAATTCGTCGCCCTCTACCCCATCACGGCCCGACTTACGCTCCTCGATGTTCAATCGACGCAGCAATTCAGCCGACGAAAGCCCCGGCGCGGCCATGACTTCGCGCACGAGCCATGCGCGCTTTTGGCGGCGCGAACCTTCAAATTTGCTTTGCCGCGTATAGGCCGCAGCCCTGCGAGTCGGGTTTTTGTGGTCTTTCTTCAAACGGGCGCCCACATCGAGCAGCGCGTAATACCAGCCTCGCACATCTTCGACGGGGCATGCGCGCTCCACAAGCGGGCGCAGCTCCTTGTCGGTCACACGTTCGGCATCGCGGAAGAAGCAGTGAATGAACACCGCGCGCACGTTCGTCTCGAGATACAGGCAGGGAACATCGCGCGAGAACGCCGTGATACCCGCCGCGGTGGCATCACCAATGCCGGGAAGCTTCACGAGCTTATCGACGCCTTCGGGCATGCACCCAGCGTATTCCGCGGAACATATATCGGCAGCGCGCTTCAACGCGAGCGCACGGCGGTTGTAGCCCAAGCCCTGCCACTCCTCAACAACATCGGCCGAGCTCGCCGACGCGAGCGCGTCAACCGTGGGAAAATGGCGCAAGAACCGCTCCCATCGGGAAAGCACGCGCGTCACCTGCGTTTGCTGCAGCATGGCTTCAGAAATCCAAATGGCATATGCGTCGCGCGTATTGCGCCAGGGAAGGTCGCGATAGAGCGCCTGCCCCGCCTCGCGCACCCACGCTTGGAATTCCGCGATGTCGGCATCGCTGGGCTCACTCGTAAAAAGGGGCGCCTCAAGCGCCCCTTCAATAATCATCGAACCTCTCCTGAAAACAGCTTTTCGAGCGTGATCGATTCGAAATAGTCTTGCATAAGCCTATCGGCATGCTTCCAAATGCCGTGATACTCGCAACCGCCACAGCGCTCGCAATACTCCGGGTCGGCCGAGCACGGCGACATATTCATGGGCCCCTGAAGCGCGGTGAGCACATCGAGCACCGTGGTTGTCGCGGGATCGCACGCGAGTGTAAGGCCGCCCTTCGCACCGCGCACAGTTTTCAAAAGCCCCGCATGCACCAAATCGTGCTGAATGGAGCGGGCGAACGCGTAAGGGATGCTTTCAGCGTCAGCCACATCGGACACCGACACATACGCGTCTTTATTCGCATACGCCGCACGAATGATGCGGCAGGCGTAATCGGTTCGGCGAGTAAGTTCCACGGCTATTCAACACTTTCGTCATCGTCACCAAGCGCGTCGTAGCGCCGGCTTTCGGCTTCGGCTTCTTCTTCGAAATCGCATTCGATATCTGCAATCTGCTTGCGGAAATCAGCAATCACGGCGTCTTCGAGCGCACGGTACTCGGTGGAATCGAGCGGCTGGAAGTTCGAAATGTGTTCGAACATGAGCTCCTGCGTGATGGGCTTATAGCAGCGCGCCTTCAGACCTGCACGGTAAGCGTCTTCCACGGCCTCGCGGGCAGCGGTCACGATATCGGTGCGCGAAAGGTTGCGCGACATCTTCGTGAGCATCGCCATGTCGAGCGATTGCACCGACGGATGCTCGGACGCAATAGTTTCCCAAATCTGGCGGCGCTCAAGCTCATCGGGCAAATAAATGTCGACCACACTCATGGGTTCCATAAGGTCGTACAAATATCCTTGGTCAGGAGCTTCGCCTCCCACGGAAGCAAGCACGTAGATGTTCGGGTTCTCGACAGCCGCGGTAACAAGCGCAACGGCTTCGCGCGCGGCACGCGACATGCTCGCGAACATCGCGCCCTCGCCCTCGGTGGAGCTGGCGGCGTCGATGAGCGGCGCGCCCCACATGTCGATGTCTTCAAGCACGAGCACGCTCGGAGCCTCAAGCGCAACGCGGCCAAGCATGCGAGGCTGGTTTTTCGCCGACACCGTGACGCACAGCATGGGCACGCCCATGGGGCCCTGCTGCATTTGAATGCGCATAGCGGGAAGGCCGAGCTCGCCCACCACGGCCTGCATGAATGTGTTCGCGTCTTCACGCGACGACGTGCGGAACACGACGGAGCCAACGGCGGAAAGGCCATCGAGGCCGTGCTGTTCGCGCAACGTGTCCACGAGCGCACGGTATTCCTCATCGTCTTCAACGCCCAACCCGAGCGAGCGAGCGTCTTCGATAATGCTGTCGAAGCCCACCAAATCGGAATAGCGCAGCATGGGCACGGCCTTCGAAGGCGCAGCCTTGTGCACGTCGGCCGAAGCGGTCGTCGGGCGCGGCTCGTCGGAATCGTCGGCAGAATCGGCGCCAGTATCGCCCGGAATATGCATCGACATGATGGGTGAAATGCCCGTGATATGCGCGTTTTGGCCGATTTCCTCGGAAATCATGTCAGCCACGCCTTCCAGATCGGCACGCGAAATGCCGAATTCGGAAAGCTTGTCGAGCGCCAAATTCTGCAGGCGCTTGGCGTATTCAGGCGCCTCGTCGGTGGACAGGTGCGGCTCAAGCTTGTCGAAAATGTATTCGGCGAGCGAGCGCTCCTTCATATCGCACGCAATGCCCCACGCCCTGCGCAGCGCCGCGATGGCCGAATCGTTCGCGACTGGCGAACGCTTGCATGCTTCCTCATAAGCCGTAAGGAACAGATGCATGGCGAGCTCGCGGTCGCCCGCTTCCGCCGCCGCCTGGGCGCGCTCGAGGTAATCGTTACGTGCGATGAAGTCAGCTGCCAAAGCCTCGCCATGCACAATGGCGGCGCCATGATCAGAATATTCGTCACGTTCGAAAGAGGCGTTGTCCTCTGCAGACGAGCTGCATTCAGCGCAATCGCCCTGAGGCCGATGGGCTTGATCGGGCTCTTGATTGTTGGCGATATTCGCCTCGTCGTTGTTCTGGTTGAGCACTTCGCCCACCCCCTTCAATGAATTAAACGACAATACTACAAAGGTAAGTGTAACCAAGCACCTAGCGATGTGCAAAAATTTCACGAAACGTTACTTAGAAAGAAACAGTTCCACAAATATGGAATGGGTAGCGGGCATCTCGTTTGCAGATGCGTCCGCTCAAACAACTCGATTGAAGGCCCAAACCCCCAAGGACGCGTGATGGGCATGCACGGGGAGCTCGACGCCATAGCGAGCGGCAGTCAAACGCGAACGTCCCGTCGAAATCGCGAGCCCGGATGCCTCGCTCGCGCGCTATTTCTCGGCCTTGCAATTCCAATCGAGCGCATGCCAATCGTTTTCCCTGGCGGTGCGCGAAAGCGTGGAATCGGGCGTGATGGCGAACGCGTCGGCGGCGCGGCTCAGCATGGGGATGTCGGAATGGTGATCGCCAAACGCGCATGAAAGCTCCCAGTTGCCTGCGCCGTATTTCTCGTTGGCCCATTTCGTGATAGCGCGCACCTTCGCTTCACCCTCGACGCACTCGCCGTCGACCCGGCGAGTGTAATTGCCGTTGGCGTCGACTTCCATTTCGGTGCACAGGCTCACATCGAACGGCTCGAATTCCTGGGCTCGGCGCACGATAGGCCCAAACGTTGCCGACACGATGACGACCTCAACGCCCGCATCGCGCAGCGCGTTCATGGCCGCACGCGCCTTGGGGCGAAAACGCTTCTGGCCAGCGATAACCTTGTCGTAGAAATCACGCAGGTATTCGTCGACCTGCTCTTTAGGGCCGCCCTCGAACGCGGTGAACACCTGGCCGCGAACCCATGCCTCGCTTTGCGGAAGATGCAGCTTGTAGGCAGCGCCCCACGCGCCCACCTTCGCTAAAACGCGCTTGCGCAGCAAATCATCGCCGCGCAAATAGCGCACGAGCAATACGGGCGAATTGCCCTGGATGGACGTTCCGTCGAAATCGAACGCGGCAATGGCGTGCTTGCCCGTTGCCTTCGCGCGTCGAGCCGCTGCTGCTGCCGCCGCCACGACCTCATCGTCAACCGCGCACGATTCCCCTGCAATGCTCGTCTGTGCCTCGCGCAGCTTCTTTTCCATACAGAAATTCGCCCCTCATGAGTGCCGGGCAATCGCCCGACTGGCACGGGGCGCACCTTTCGAGGGCACGCCCCAATAATGGTTATTCAGCAAACTGTGAGTTATAGAGTTTAGCATAGGCCCCATTCGCCGCAAGCAGCTCCGCATGAGTTCCTTGTTCCACAATGTCACCTTTTTGCAAAACGAGAATTAAATCGGCATTGCGAATGGTCGACAAGCGATGAGCAATGACGAACGACGTGCGCCCGCGCATGAGGTTGTCCATAGCCGCCTGGATGCGCCCCTCGGTGCGCGTGTCGACCGAGCTTGTTGCCTCATCCAAAATGAGCATGCGACGATCAGCCAAAATAGCGCGGGCGATAGTGAGCAGCTGGCGCTGGCCTTGGCTGATATTGCTCGCATCCTCGTTGATCACCGTGTCGTAGCCCTCAGGCAGCGTGCGAATGAAATGATCAGCGAATGCGGCTTTCGCGGCGGCCTCAACTTCGGCATCGGTCGCATCGAGTCGACCGTAGCGAATGTTCTCGCGCACGGTCGCGTTATACAGCCAGGTATCTTGCAGCACCATGCCGAATTGCGAGCGCACGTCTTCGCGCGAGAATTCGCGCACATCGTGGCCGCCGATGCGAATGGCGCCGCCATCCACATCGTAGAAACGCATAAGCAACTTCACCATGGTGGTCTTGCCTGCTCCCGTGGGACCGACAAGCGCCACGGTTTGCCCCTCGCCCACACGCGCCGAGAAATCGCTGATCACCGGATGCTCGGGGTCGTAGCCAAAGCGCACATGGTCGAACTCCACGTCGCTTGAAACATCGGCAGCCTTCGCCTTCGGCTGCTCGGACGCTTCTTCAGGAGCTTCGAGGAATTCGAAAATGCGTTCCGCCGCCGCGGCCATTTGCTGCAGCACGTTGGCGACCTGAGCGAGCTGCGTGATAGGCTGCGTGAAGTTTTTCACATATTGAATAAACGCCTGAATGTCGCCCACCGTGATTCGGCCCTGCACGGCAAAAACCGCGCCCGCAATAGCCACAGCCACATATCCCAAATTGCTCACGAAGCTCATGACGGGCATCATGAGACCCGAAAGAAACTGAGAGCGCCACGCCGATTGATAGAGCGCCTCATTCGTTTCGCGGAAAGCGGCGAGTGCCGCGTCTTCCTTGTTGAACGCGCGCACGATGGCTTGGCCCGAGAACGTTTCCTCGATTTGGCCATTGATTTCACCGAGCTTCTTCTGCTGAGCGCGGAAGTACCTCTGGCTGCGCTTCACGACGACTTTCACCAAAATGAGCGACAGTGGAATCACAAGCAGCGCGATAAGCGTCATCTCAACATTGATGGACAACATCATAACGAGCACGCCGATCATGGTAGTGGCGCTCGTGATAAGCTGCGTCACTCCTTGATTCAGGCTTTGCCCCAGCGTATCGACATCGTTGGTGATGCGCGAAAGCACGTCGCCGGTGCTCGTGCGCTCAAAATAGCCCACGGGAAGGCGATCAATTTTCTCGGCGATTTGGCGGCGCAGACCATAGCACGTGCGCTGCGAGACCGAGGTCATCATCCAGCCTTGTACGAACGAGCACGCCGCGCTCACGCAATACAACGACAGCGTGGCGAGCAGAATGGCGCCAACTGCGTCGAAATCGATGCCACCGGTGCCGCCGATTTTGGCGACAATGCCGTCGAACAGCTCGGTGGTCGCTTGCGAAAGCACCTTCGGGCCCACGATATTGAAGGCGGCCGACGCCATAGCGAACACGATGGCCACAATGAAAGCTACTTTGAATTGCCCCATGAAGCGCACGAGTTTGCCAATGGTGCCCTTGAAGTCTTGTGCCTTTTCTCCGGGCATCATGCGACCCATGGGGCCACGTCCGCCGCGGCGGCGCGGCGATGCCGCCTTCAGCTTTGCCATTTCCTCCTGCTGGCTCATTGCGCATCACCTTCCTCCAGCTCTTCTTCCGATAGCTGCGAAAGCGCGATTTCGCGATACGGTTCACAGGCGTCCATGAGTTCGGCATGCGTGCCGCAACCCACGACGCGCCCCTCGTCGATCACAACGATTTGATCGGCATGAAGTACCGTGGAAATGCGCTGGGCCACGATAATCTGAGTTTTGCCGCCAAGCTGCTCGGCGAGCGCATGGCGCAGCGCGGCGTCGGTTTTGTAGTCGAGCGCGCTGAAGCTGTCGTCAAACAAAAACGCGCGAGCATTGGTGGCAAGCGCACGGGCGATAGCCAAGCGCTGGCGCTGGCCGCCCGAAACGTTCGTGCCGCCTTGGGAAATTTCGGTTTTGAAGCCCTCGTCCATGTCGTCCACAAAATCGGCCTGGGCGATTTCCGCCGCAGCGCGCACGCGTTCGGCATTCAGCTCGTCGGCGGCGTAGTCGACGTTTTCTTCAACCGTGCCGCTGAACAGGAAGGCCTTTTGCGGAACGTAGCCCAATTGGCCGCGCAGCGCGTGCAGCGACAGGTCGCGAATATCGATGCCGTCGATGGTAATGGAGCCTTCCGACACGTCAGCGAAACGCTCCACGAGTTTGATCACCGTAGACTTGCCTGAGCCGGTCGAGCCGATGATGGCCGTGGTTTGACCAGGCTTCGCGGTGAAGTCGACGTGCTCGAGCACACAATCTTGCGAGCCAGGATATCTGAAGCTCACGTCGTTAAAAGCGATTTCGGCACCACCCGTGCGCGCGGCGAGTTCGTCGTCGCGACACACTTCAGTCGAAGGGTCGGCAATCGAGCTTTCCGTCTTAAGCACCTCATCGATGCGCTGGGCAGCAACATCGGCACGCGGCAGCATGATAGAAAGCATGCCGATCATAAGAAAGCCCATGATAATAACCATGGAATAGGTGATGAACGCGATGAGGTCGCCCGTTTGCAACGTGCCCGCATCAACCGCGTGGCCGCCGAACCAAATGATGGCGACCGACACCAAGTTCATAATGAGCATCATGAGCGGCATCATGAACGTCATGACGCGGTTCGTGAACAGCTGCGTTTTCATGAGGCGCAGGTTTGCTTCGTCGAAACGCTCTTCCTCATGGGCCTCGCGACCGAACGCGCGCACCACGGGGATGCCTGTAAGAATCTCACGTGACACGAGGTTCACGCGGTCGATGAGCTTCTGCATGATTTTGAACTTCGGCATTGCCACTTTCATGAGGAACAGCATCACCACGGCAATGGCAAGCACGGCCGCCACGATAATCCAGCCCATAGAGAGGTTCGTGCGGGCAATCATGATGATGCCGCCGATGGCCAAAATGGGAGCGTAAAGAATCATGCGCAGCATCATGACCGACACCATTTGCACTTGCTGCACGTCATTGGTGCCACGCGTGATAAGCGAGGCGGCCGAGAAGCTTTGGATTTCAGCGTCCGAAAACGACAACACGCGCTCGAACAGGCGGCTTCGCAGGCTGGCGCCGATTTTCGCCGCCGTGCGGCTTGCGATGAAGCCCACGATAACGGCGATAACCATGCCGAGCGCGGCAAGGCCGAGCATTTTGCCACCCGTGGTGAGCAGGTAATTCATCTGCATGGCGTTCAGGTCGTAACCGAGTTGCTCATACTCAGCTTTTGCGGCGGCAATTGCCTGCTGGCCCACGATGGAATCGGCCATGTCGCCCATCTGCGACTTCGCTTCATCGAGCATGCTTTGAACGTCAGACTTCTGCACCATGCCGGCATCATAAGCGGCTTTCAGCTGGTCGAGGTCCATGCCGGTTTGATCGGCGTAATGCACTGCAACAAGCGGCATGGACATGGCATCGTCGAGCTCCGCGCGATGCTCACGGCCGAAGTCGGTGAGCTCGTAGGTGCCATCGGAGCGTTGGGAGTAGGAATCGGCAAACAGGCTTTCGTTCTGCTCGCTTTCCATAATGGCGACCAAGTCGTGCGTGCGCTCGGTGAGCGCATCGGTCGACGCATGCTCGACGCCCGATTGCTGAATACCCACGTCAACGATATCGGATGTGTAATTCGGCAACGACAAATCACAAAATGCTTGAACCGCAAGCAGTACCACGACGATCACTACCGCGATTTTATGATTCGCGAAATTCTTGATTAGGCGCATGGCTCGCCGCCTTCTTTTTCGGAGCGAAAACCGCTGCCGGCAGCGGCGGGTCGCTCAGGATGGCGCGACGCCGACGCGTGGCTCGATTCGGAATTGCAGCACGTCTCACTTGTCGAGCTTGATGCAGAATCGAAACGAAAATCGGATTCCTGACCAATTGTGGAATCTGAGCAAACGGCGCTTTCCTGGTCGTGGGCAGAATCGGGGCACGGGACGCTTTCCGCGGCGCAAGCCCGCTCGCCCCCACAACGCATCCCGTCAGATGCACGCTTCCAGGGATGCGATTCCTCAAATTCAAGCATGCGATTCACGATGCGTACGAATTCGCGAGCGTCGTCTTCGCCCAAGAATTCAAGCATATGCATGAAGCGCTCGTCATGCAGGCGGCGGCCTTCTTTTTCGAACTCGTGGCCCGCATTGGTCAGGGAAATCGTGACGGAGCGAGAATCGCCCTCGCCACGCCTGCGAACGATAAGACCCTTCTCCTCAAGCGACTTCAGCGTTTGCGAAACCGCGCCCGGCGTCGCATGGGAGCACGCGGCGAGCATACCGGGGCGCACGACCTCGCCGCGCGCTTCCATTATGGAAAGCATCATGAGCGCATTGATTTCGCCGCGCGTGATGCCCGGCGGCAGCGGCGGCGTCGAGCGGCGTTGGCGCATGCGCTGCATCGTTTCAAACATTTCATTGCGCAACGCTTCCAGAGATTCGCTCATATCAACCCCTTTCGAAACTCGGATTATTTAGTTCTTAAATATTTAGCTTCTAAACAATATCGATCTTAAAAGGAATTTCAAGCGCCGTTACCTAAATGAAGACAGCCGCTGAAATTGATTCATAATTTTTCAAGGCGATCACTTTGCCACGGTCACCACGGCACAATCGCTACGATATGGTCACTGCGCAATTATCACGACAAACCCGCTATAGCACCGTCGCTATGCACGATTCCTATGACACAACCATTCCGTCACAATCGCTACGATATGATTTGGGCGATACGACTGCTCCGCCACAATCGCTACGAAAAGCCCGATGCGCCATGATCGCCATAGTACGATTCTACGGCACGCGGTGAGGCCGTTTTCCATGACACACGCCGCACCGAAGCCCCGAACGGCATACAGCGATTGCAAGCATTGCGGCGCGCGTCGATTGAGACCGTGGCTGCATTCAACAATTGGGCCCGTGACGGTGTGCGACGGCAGAGCTGCAAAGGCCCACGAAGGTACGGGGAATCAGCCGTGAAGGCACAAGGCTATGAGAGTACAGCGAAGCGAGGAATGCCGCTGGGAACCCACTTGGCAAAAACGCTCGACCAAAGTCACCTATCCAAAAACGCGCGTTAAGCGCTCAAGCGGCATTCACCCCGAGCGACATGTGGCAAGAAAGCCATATGGGCCGAGAGACGCGTGAATCGAAGGTCGCACGACTCGAACATCATGTGGGTCGAAGGCCATGCGGATCGAGTGGTATGTGGACTTGTCAGAAAATGGCGCAATGGGGCCCGATTGCAGAAGATGACGACCTTGCAGGCAGAAAATGCGAGAAGGGGGCCTCGCCATCTACGGATAAAGTCGAATCCCTGAGCCACGACGCAGCTACGACCTGCGCTTTTGTCATGATGCGACCCACCGCGAACACCCGATTGCTCCTTTCGCAACGAATATCGGGCTGCAATCGGGCCCCCTTGTGGCATTTTCTGACACCAGGGCGCAGAAACAGCGCAATCGGAATGCACGGCAACCAGCGTCAAAGCAGCCAACGAACGTCAGACGCCCAAATGCCGCTAAGGCGCGGGCATGTATGCCAGATATCCAAAATACGGCCAGGTCGAACCATGCACGCCAGGCAATCAAAAATGAGGCCGAGGCACGGCCATATATGCCAGGCGTCCAAAAACAAGCGAGCCGAGGCGGCGGCGTGAAGAAGTGCCGGCATCGCAAATGCGCCACCAGGCGACAGTCGGGAACACACCGCGCTGCACAGCCATGTATGAGTCGCCGCGCAATCAAATGCGCCTACGGCGGCGAGATCGAGTTTATACCGCCGTGAATGCGATATAACGCACTTTACGCACCCCACCGCGCTAACGAGGACTCCGCAACGCTTCGGAGAATAAAAAAGCCTGCTCTTTCGAACAGGCTTCAGATTTTGGATGGCGGGATGTACGAGACTCGAACTCGCGACCTCCGACGTGACAGGCCGGCG